>Ga0207797_1000016_pt1 | contig 112778 bp, 126 predicted proteins | sample PRCRCaboRojoPR_6_FD_187275 | JGI IMG/M metagenome (GOLD analysis project Ga0207797, IMG submission 187275) | Marine sediment microbial community from Cabo Rojo, Puerto Rico - PR CR 10% Liquid 1 (SPAdes) | ecosystem: Environmental > Aquatic > Marine > Coastal > Sediment | place: Cabo Rojo...
CGTCCTTCCAGCCCAGATCGGTGTCCTCGATCACGTCGAGGAAGGCAATCCGGTCCTCGGCGGTCTCTCGTCGGCCGGCCGCGAGTCGCCGTGGGGTGGTGGCAAACGGCCCGAAATGGGGCTCGTCAAGGCGTCGGTTGATGGCACTCGCGAGCGGCGGATCGGGGACGAGAACGAGATCGTAGCCCCGACACTCGTCGTAGATCTCCTCAAACGATTTGGTCCGGACGATCGGCACGTCCTCCCTCATCAGGCCTCCGACAAGAATGCGTTGGGTTGTCAAATTAATATTCTATCAGGTTTTGATTGTAAATTAAAAACTATGGGACGGTTGCCCTATGCGGCTATGGGGACTCCTCAATCCGTGGAGGTCGACAGGCCCCGAATAAGGCCTCGATGCGACACCACTCAATGATCCGACAAGAACGAAGCCTTCGGACTGCTTGAGTACACCGGTGATGAACACTCGGTCTGTGTACTTCGGGTAATCTGTTCATTCTAGGCCAGATCGCGATTCGAGCGAATGTCAGTCACTCGGCCGAACACTTTTCTACGTACATGTACATACATGCATTATGGGCACCACCACGATATCGCTCTCCGAGGACGCCTACGAGGCGCTCAAGGCGGAGAAACGCGAGGGTGAGAGTTTCAGCGATGTCGTCCGGCGATTGACGGCCGGCATAGAATTGGCGGACTACCATGGGGTCCTCTCCACGGAGACCGCCGACGCCCTCGAAGAGGCGATCGCCGGCAGACGCCGGGAACACGCCGAAGCCCGTTCGAACCGCCAGGAGCAAGTGACTGAGGCGATCGACCTACTCGACGAGTGATTCTCGATACCTCCTTCGTGATCGATGTCCTTCGTGGCGATCCGGCTGTCGCTGACTGGGAAGCCCAACTGGATTCTGGTCGGACTGCTATTGTTACCGCGGTCACCGTCATGGAACTGTCCGAGGGGATACACCTCGCGGACGCATCCGAGCCCGAGCGGGACCGAGTTCGTGAGTTTCTCGAGGATGTTCGGCACGCGCCCTTCGATCATACGGCGGCACTCCAGGCCGGTGAACTGAGCGCTTCGTTGCAACGCGAGGGAGCCATGGTTGAGATCGAGGACGTGATGATCGCCGCGATTGCTCTCGGTCGAAACGAAACGGTTCTCACCGGGAATCCATCGCATTTCACGCGGATTGAGGGGCTGACCGTGGAAAGGTACTGACCACAGTACTCGACGCGGTCGGATTCATGGACGAGGGTGGATATTGTGGGACCAGGATGGCACCAACGACCGGGTGTATCGATTCGGGTGAAGATTCAGACATTCACGACGAACCCCGTCTCGTGGGGCATTGTCTCCGAGTCCCCGACGAACGGATCGAGTTCGACGTCACCGTCGAGGCACCGGTGACCGGTGGCGATTCCGAGGCGCCAGCATAAGGACCGTCCCGTCCTCGAGGCGCTCAGCCGCGTTCCTGACGAGTGCCGGGAACAATAGCCGATGCCGGCCACTCCGTTGAACGATATGTTTGAATAACAAGCAAAGATCCAGGCGTATTGTCGGGACTTTTGGCGCCGAGATGACACCCATGAAACCTTAAACTACATATAAATACCTGTGGTAGTAAACCTCAATCGACCATGGCCGGCTGTCCCGCGCGCGTGCTTGTCGTCGACGACGAACCGACGGTGGCCGACCTTTTTTCGGCGTACCTCGCCGACGATTTCGACGTCCTGACGGCCCACTCGGGCGAGGCCGCCCTCGACCTCCTGGACGACTCGGTCGCGGTCGTCACCCTCGACCGCCGCATGCCCGGGCTCTCCGGTTCGGCCGTCGCCCGGCGGATCCTCGACCGGGACCTCCCCTGCCGCATCGTCTTCGTGAGCGCGGAGGAACCGGCCGCCGGGTGCCTCCCGTGCCACGACGAGTACCTCGAAAAGCCGGTCACGCGGGACGACCTCCGGCAAACGGTCTGTCGGGTCATCCGGGCGCGCTGAAGAACGTTCTGGGGAGATCGAGTGTTACTGGTCGACGCCGGGTGGCGGGGCGATCATGACGTGCACGGGCGCTCGCCGGATCACCCGCTCGGCGGTGCTGCCGAGGTTGACGACGCGGTCGAGCCCGGTGGCACCGGTCGCGGCGACGACCACCAGATCCGCGCCGTAGTCGTCGATGGCGTCGATGATCTCGTCGTGGGGGATGCCACGGCGGAGGTGGAGCGTGACGGACTGCCCCACGGCCTCGGCCGCCGCCTCCACCTCTTCGAGGGCGGTTTCGCCCTCGGATTCGGCTTTCTCGACGATCTGGTCGAACTCGTGGGCGACGAACCGGTGGTCGATGACGAACAGCGCGTGAAGGCTGGCGTCGAATCGATCGGCGAGTTCGAGCCCCGTTTCGGTTGCGTTCATCGCGGCCGCGCTGCCGTCGGTCGCGAGGAGGATGGTCTCGAACATACCCCTCGTGGGTGGGAGACAGGGATAACGGTGAGGGTGCGGCCAGAGGGATGATGACGGCGCATCGCCGGGAGCGGCGACCGGCTCCGGTGGCGGCCGCCCGAAAGGACAACCCACGAGGTTCCCGGCTACCCAGCTTCCCGGGGATGACTCAAACGGCTCTCTGCGTCTTCCATGGGCCTTTAACTACCCCTCTAGTACGCCCATACGATGCCCTACCGTCGGAGCGACGACCTCTGGGCCCCGCTCGCCCTCCTCTCCCTCGGCTTGCTCCTCCCCGGGCTGCTATGGGCGCTGGCGGCCGACCTCATCGCCCTCTACGGCTCGGCCGTCGCGCTCACTATCGTCGTTACCATCGGGTACGCCCTGACCGCCTGGTACCTCATCGACCGCGACCGCATCGACCGCACCTCGTTCCTCCTCGTGTCGCTGATCTGGCCGTGGCCATTGCTCTTTGGCCTGCTCGTCCTCGTCCTCCTGCTCAACCAGGGCGAGCAGATCGCCCGTGGCCCGCTCGCCAACGTCTTCCGGGCGGTCACGACGGACTGGCCGGGCTCGCTCATCGGCTACGGCGCGGTCTATGCCGGCACGGGCGTCGCCGTCTTCCTCGCCTCGCGGCGCTACGAACGACAGGCCCGCACGGCCGACCGCCTGCCGTCGCCCTCGCGATTCATCCCCGCGATCGTCGCCGTCGCCGTGCTCATCGCCGTCGTCGCCACGGGGGCCAACGCCGTGACGACCCGGTCCGCCTCGATCGAGGCGGTCGGCCCTGGCACCGTGGACTTCCACGACCCCACGTTCAACGTGTCGATCAGTGGCCCCGCGGCCGAGTACCGCGTGACGGTCACCGCCCCCGGTGGCCCGAGCGTGACGACCCGACTCTCACGGGCCGACATGCGGGGTGGCTCGGGCACGGTCGCCATCGACCTCGACTACGGCGGCTCCGTGGCGCCCCACGAACTGCCCGTGCGTGACGGGACCTACCGCGTCCGCCTGACCTCACTCGCGGGGCTCACCGTCGATACCGCGAGGTTCGACGCGAGCGACGCGATCGGGGGCTCGATCGCGGTGGTGGAGCCGACCGACGGCACGATCCCGGGCATCGACGACCCGTTCGTCTATTCGCGGCCCGACGCGGCCGAGACGCGGCTCGGCTTCGAGATCACGAACGAGGGCGCCTTCCACGCCGAGATGGTCATCGTCATCGACGTCCCCGACGACCCCGTCGTCGTCGACCGGATTCCCGTGGCCCCCGGGGAGCGCCGCGGCGTCATCGTCGAGCTCCCCCCGGACACGGTCATCACGACCCGGGCCAAAACCGACGGGACCGTGCCCGTCCACCTCTACGCCTCGGGCTATCAGGACGAGCCGGTGGCGTCCACGACCGTGACCGTCCCCCCACTGTCGAGCTAACCAGGCCGAGGACCTGTCGAGAATCAGGGGCGCGGCAATCCCCCGTAACACGATACTTCAGTGTCAGGTCTGACGATCTGTGGCCGACTAACTTTTATCACTCCCCGGCGAACCGAGCACCTGCATGGCGAATTTGATCGTACAATCAGCCGTCAAGGACGCGCTCGCAGGAAACAACGTCTCGGCCGACTTCTACGATGCCCTCGACGAGGAAGTCGCCGAGCTCCTCGAGGACGCCGCCCGTCGGGCGGCGGCGAACGACCGAAAGACCGTCCAGCCACGAGACCTCTAGCGAGGGTTCTCCTCTTTTCACCGGCCACCCGACAACCCGGGAGTTACAACGGTCGCCCGGGAACGGCTCTCCGTTGAGGCACTAGACGCTCACGGACTGGGTGTAGTACTGGGTCGCCTCGCGCCGGGCCATCACCCCATACTGCGTCGTCAGTTCCTGGGCCGCATCCACCTCGGGCGGCGATCCGCGGGTGAGGCCCCCGTCGACAAACCCCTCAGCAGGCGCGTCGACCGGTTTGTAAAGGTAGACCGGCTCGCCGGCCGTCACCGGTTCGGCCAGCGTCAGGCCGAATCCCGTGTTCGCCGTCTCCTCCTCGTCGGCGAAGAGCCGGGTCCCCGGTTCGAGCTGGTTGCCCGACACGAGCTCGATCCGGATCGCGTGGTCAGCGTCCGTCCGCCGGGCATCGAGCTCCGGAACGCGATCTCGCGCCGTCGACAGCCAGTCGGGCTCCGTGACCGTCACCCGCCCGATCTGGTCGATCGAATACTGGATCTCGTAGTCGAGTTCGGTGCCGTCGGCCTTCCGGATCCGGTAGGCCGCCTCGGCCCGCCGGATCACGCCGTGTTCGTCGATTCGCAGGCGGCCCGACTCGATCGAACGAATCTCTCCGATGTGATAGCCGGGGATCGCCGATCGGTCCGCGACGGTCTCGGCGCTGACCGCCCAGACGGCGGGCCGATCCGCCTCGACCCGCGTCGGCGCCGACCAGTCGACCGCCCGGATGAGCGGTTCGAGCTCGATGCCCCAGGTCTCGGGCGGATGGCCCTGGTTGGCGCTCTCGTCCTGGCCGTAGGTGTACCGGGGACCGAGATCCTCCCGCCAGTAATCCCCGAGCGGGTACCGGTAGATCTCGACGGGCGCGCCGGATTCCCGCGTCCACCGGCCGAGGGATTGCCCCGACTCGACCTCGTATTCCTTCTGCCATTTCGTCACCGACGCCGACCGGTTGACCTTCGTCCAGGCCGCCCGGAAACTCCGCCGGGAGAGCGTCCGCTGATGGGTCGAGAACAGGAAGCCGCTCACCCCGTCGTCGGACAGGCCGTCCGGGAACGTGGCCTCCGGGGTGGGCGTCGGCGTGCCGTCCGCGGTCGGCGCGGGCGTGGCCGTGGAGGTGGACGTAGCCTCTTGCGTCCCGGCCGGAGACCGATCCGTCGGCGATTGCGTGACCGTCTCACCATCGGTGGAGAATCGGAGACAACCACCGAACCCGATCGCCCCGATGGTCGTCAGAAACGCCCGCCGATCACTCATGGTACTGTGGCGCAACCCACCGATCCGTCAAAGACCTTGTGCGAGCGTACCGAGGGAACATCGATGCGTCCGGTACGCAGCCGGTATCGGCGTTGCTCCGACCGACGCGCGATCGGCGAGCTCACCCGGCGAGAAGGAGCTTGGTGACGACGGCGGCGACGAACAGCGTGCCGATGATCGCCGCGCCGAGGCCGAACAGGACGGCCGAGCGCTGGTCGATTCCCCGTCGCCGCCCGCCCGTGTAGAACCCGGTGACGAAGGCCGCGACGGCGATCCCGAGGCCGCCGAACACGAGCAGCGGGGTGGTGCCGACCGGGATCGACGATCCGCTCCCACCGGCCGGGGTCGTCCCCTGGTCACCGACGACGATAGCGCCCTTCATGCCGAGGGGGCGGTGGGGATCACAGTAGTACGTGTAGATCCCCTCCGCCTCGAAGGTGTGTTCGTAGGTCACCCCCGTGTCCTCGAGGGGCTCGTGGCCCTGCCAGTCGGCCCCTTCGGGGATCGATTCGGGGAGGACGTTGTGGGTATCCGACGCCCATTCGAACACCACCGTCGTGCCCGGATCGACCCGGAGGGCCGGGGGGTCGAACGCGTAGGGGCCGCCGTTCCCCTCGACGCCGACGCTGACGGTGACCGTCGACTCACCCCGGGCGTCCACGGTGGTGCCGTCGAAGTTCTCGACATCGTCGAACCAGCCGTCGTAGGCCGGTCCCGATTGGGCGGCCACCGGCGCCACCGACCTCGTCAGGGCGCCGGCGGCGAGGACGCCCCCGGCGGCCTGGAGGACCGCTCGTCGGTCCCACCCCGATCCCCCGGGGGACCGCTTGGCCGTCTCGCGCATATCGGTGGGGTTCGAGGTGGGGCGGATAAAGGGGGCCGGGTGACTTCACGCGATGAAGGACCGTTTCGCACTAATGCGCGGTTTATTATACCGGGTGGGACCGACGGACCCCCCACGGGTGGTCATGGCCGGGAACGACGACGCGAACGACCGGAACACGCAGGAGTTGTTCGACCTGGTCATCGAGGAGACCACCCGGTCGATCCTCGAGGCCGTCGATGGCGAGGCCCTGTCAGCCAAGGAACTCGCCGACCGGTGTGACGTCTCCGGGCCGACGATGTATCGCCGAGTGAACGCGATGCGGGAGTTCGATCTCCTGCGAACCTCGACCGAGATCGACCCCGATGGAAACCACTACACGGTCTACGAAAGCAACGTCGACCGCGTCCAGATCGAACTCGACCCCGGCGACGAGGGCGTGATCGTCGACGTTAGTTACCGGAACAGGACGGATCAGTTCATTCATTTATGGGAGGGACTCAGAGAGCAATGACGTTCGACCACCGTCAGAGAACAGCCATGACCGACCTGCACGGGAGCCACCGATGGTGACGGCGATCGAGACCGTGTTGCTCCTCCTCGACGCGGTAGCGATGGCCGTCGCGGCGGGGATCACGGTGATCAGCTTCCGCGCCTATCGCCGGACCAAGAACCGGACCTACCGGTTCGCGTTCATCGGGTTTATCCACTTGCTCGCCGGGCTGGCCTCGGAGGCCATTCTCTTCCGGGTCGGCACGCTCCCCATCTCGCTCATTCACACCATCGAGACGCTCTTCTTCCTCATCGGGTTTAGCGCGCTCTACCTCTCGCTCAAGTAACCCTCGCCCACCCGATCCGACCGGTATGGACCGTGCGTCGTGGCTTCACGCCGTGAAGCCGCGTCTCACCCTTTATGCTGACAACCTCCAGTCTCGCACACGATGTCGCAGCCAAACGACGCGAACAGACCGTTGCGAATCGGCCGACGACGGTACCTTGCGCTCGCCGGAACCGGCCTGGTGGGCGTCTCGACGGGGGTAGCCGGGTGTACCGGGAGCCCGGGCGGGGATGAAGCGAGCCCTGAACCAACCGAGGCCGAAGAGGCTCCCGAGGAGGACGAGGGCGGTGACTCGACGGCCTGGCAGGAGGACCTCGGGACCGACCAGGAGTTCTGGATGGTGATGGGTGACGTCGTCCACCGCGACAGCTTCTTCCCGTCCACCCTGTTCGTCAACCAGGGCGAGTCGGTCGGGATGCACGTGAAGAACACGGGCGATGAGCCACACGACTTCGAAATCCCGGCGTTCGATATCGAGGTGGAGGAGGCCGCCACCGGTGCGGTCGTCACGCGGACGTTCACGGCGGACACCCCGGGGGTCCACCCGATCGAGTGCGAGCTTCACCCGGAATGGATGTACGGCCAGTTGGTGGTCCTGCCCGAGTCGGGCGACATCCCGACGGTCGACGGGCGGACGCTCCGCATCGCGATGGGTGACGTCGCCCACCGCGATTCCTTCATGCCGTCGACCAACGTGGTCGTCGAGGGCGAGGAGGTCACGATCCAGTCCGTGAACAACGGGGACGAACCCCACGACTTCGAGATCCCGGCCTTCGACATCGAGAAGGAGGAGGTCGCGACCGAGGCCGAGTTCGAGTCGACGTTCACCGCCGACACCCCCGGGATCCACGAGATGGAGTGCGAACTCCACCCCGAGTGGATGTGGGGGCAACTGATTGTCCTGCCGGCCGACGGGGACTACTCCCGCATCGGTCGGAGCGACGACCGGACGCTCCGGATCGTGATGGGCGACATCGCCGAACGCGAGAGCTTCTTCCCGTCGACCAACGTCGTCAAGCAGGGCGAGGAGGTCACGCTGGAGCTCAAAAACACCGGGGACGAGGTCCACGACCTCGATATCGAGGCGTTCGGGGTGGAGGTGGACGTGGAGGCCGGCAAGGAGAAGACGCTCTCCTTCACCGCCGATGCCGCGGGGATCGAGCCGATGGTGTGTGAGCTGCACCCGCCGGAGATGAACGGCCAGCTCTGGGTCGTCCCGTAACACAGTCACCCGCGAGCCGTCATCGACATGCCCACCGACCCGCCGACCCCGATCAAGAACCTGGACCTCGAGACGACCGACCGCGTCGTGCGGGCCTATCTCACCGACGTCCACCTGGACCACCCGACCCGCGGGCCGTTCATCACGTCGGCCGACCTGTTCGACGCCGTCGACGAGGAGATCGACGACCGGTTCACCCCGCAGTTCTTCGGGATGTTCTGCGAGAGCCGGACGTACCTCGAACAGTGGACGCGCGGGTACGGCGGATCGTACCAGTACCGGATCCTGGCGGACGAACTCGACACCCCATCGCGCCTCGCCGACGCGGATTGACGCAGGCCGTCGACCCTACCGCTCGAGCGACAGCCCCGCGTGCCACCGCTCGACCCCGGCTGCTTCCTTCACCTCGTCCATCTCCGCGAGGATCGCGGCCGCCCGCGAGGCCACCGCCCCGGCCTTCCGCTCGCCCGCGGTCCGGAACTCCCCAGTCACGCGGTTGGCGAACACCGTACAGACCGCGCCCGCCCGCAGCCCGTAGAGGCCCGCCAGCGTGAGGATCGCCGCGGCCTCCATCTCGAAGTTGAGCACGCCCGCGGCCTGGAGTGCGGCCAATCGATCAGCGGCGCCCGCCGCCTCGAACCCGTCGAAGCCGGGACGGGCCTGCCCCGCGTAGAACGAGTCCGTCGAGCAGGTCACGCCGGTGTGATAGTCGTAGCCCAGCTGTTCACACGCCGTGACGAGCGCGGTCACCACCTCGCCGTCGGCCGTCGCCGGGTAGTCCTCGCGGACGTACTCGTCGGAGGTGCCCTCCTGGCGGACCGCCCCGGTCGTGATCACCAGATCGCCGATGTCGATGTCCGGCTGGATCGCCCCGCACGACCCGACACGGATGAACGTCTCGCTCCCCACCCGCGCGTGCTCCTCGACGGCGACCGCGGCCGAGGGCGCCCCGATCCCGGTCGATGTCACCGTCAACGGTGCCCCCTGGGAGGTCCCCGTCACCGTCCGGTATTCGCGGTGGTGGCCCGTCTCCTCGACGTTGTCCCATTGTTCGGCGATCGTCGGGACCCGCTCGGGGTCGCCCGGGAGCAGCACCGGGCCCTGCGTCCCGTCCGGCCCGATCCCGAGGTGATACTGGACGTCGTCGGTCATTTCCCCAGCGTCTCCGGCGACATCGCATACGGGAGGAGCTCGCCCAGCGCGTACTCGGCCACCGAGTCGCCCTCGTCACAGTAGATCGCCAGGGAGCCGTCGCAGAACTCCGCGAGCGTCTGGCGGCACATCCCGCATGGCGTGACGCCGTCGCGCTTCTCGGAGACGACGGCCAGTGCCTCGAACGACGATTTCCCCTGCTTCACCGCCTCCGCCACCGCGACCTCCTCGGCGTGCAGCGAGTTCGAGTAGTTGGCGTTCTCGAGGTTGCACCCGACGGTGACGGTCCCGTCGGCCGCCCGGAGCGCCGCGCCCACCTTGTAGTTCGAGTAGGGGACGTAGGCGGCCTCGAGCGCCGAACGGGCGGCATCGAGTAGTTCGTCCATGGCCCGTCCTTGGGTCACCGCCGAATAATAGCTCCGGGGGTCGCTCGGCGTCGGGTCGAACACCTACGATCACCCGCTCACCGTGGTTCCGCCGGGAGCACCCGTCGCAGCACGTACGGCAGCAACGAGCCCTGAAAGACGATACTGAGCACGGCCACTCCCAGTACCATCGCCTGGAGCGTGTCGCGAATCGGAATGGCCGCTGGAATGCTGAGTACCAGGGCCACCGGAACGACGGTGTGGAGGCCGCTCCAGACCATGATGTGCTGATAGCTCCGCCGGACGTTCGCCGACGGGCCCCGGTTCAACAGCGTCGTCAGGCTGTAGACGACCATCGCCCGGGCCGCCAACACGAGCACCACCGTCAGGACGATCCGGTCGAGGTGATTGACGAGCAACGCGATCGAGACCTGCATGCCGATGACGAGGAACAGGTAGGTACTGATGAGGAACGCCGCCGCATCCCACATGTTTTCGAGGAATTCGACGTTGTCCCGGTGGATCGCGTCCCGTTTGCCGTACGAGCCGATCAACAGACCCGCGGCGACGGTGGCCAGGATACCGCTCACCTGAAGGACCTCGTCGGCGAGGAGGAAACTCCCGTAGGGGAGCAAGATCGTCAACAGCAGCTCGACCATTCGTTCCTCCTCGACGCGAAGCACGAGGTAGACGGCCGTTCCGGTGACGATGCCGACGAGCAGTCCACCGATGCTGACGACCGAGATCTGCCACCCGATCGCGACGATGTCGGCGAGCGTCCACAGTGACTGCGACGCAACCGCGACGCCATCGCCTTGGACCAGCAGCGCGACGATCGTCGAGTAGACCACGATCGTGAACCCATCGCCGAGGTGGCTTTCGCTCTCGACGAGGGCGGCCAGTCGACCAGGCGCCTCGACCTCTCGAAAGATCCGGATCACCGAGACGGGATCGACCGGATAGACGATCGTGGCGAACAGGAGTGAGACGACGAGCGGGAATCCGAACACGTGACTCCCGACCCACCCCAGCGTGGCGATCGCGATCGGCAGCCCGAGGACCGTGATCGCGAGCACGTACGGGAGGTTGTCCCAGAAATGCCCTGCCTCGATTTCGGTGGCGCCCTGGAACAGGATCGTCGGGAGAAACACGATCATGATCAGATCGGGCGAGAGGGGGATCCCGAGTTGAATGCCGGACACGGCCACGCCAAACCCGACGAGAATCAACCCGACAACGTACGTGATCCCGATTCGCTCGGCAACCAACCGAACGACGATACTGATCGTAAGAATGACGAGCAGTTCCGAGAGAATGACTACCGTTTCGGCCATGTGCGACGCCCTCTGAATCGGTCGAGTGACGTAATACTCCAGCCACCGGGGGAAAATAGCTGTTCATGGATGGCCCGGGCGAATGACGGCGTCGGGGCTCGGCCCTTTGCGCGACGGTGGGCGTACTCGCGCGCGGGTGACCGACCCCGGGAGCGAAGCATCGTGCTCCCTGCGCTGGCCGGCTCGCTTCGCCCTCACGTCGACCGGCACGCCGAGTCCGAGCAGGCCGGCCGTCCGCGGCACGACCCCTGGATGAAACGGGCTGATACGACTATCCCGTTAGGGGGGTCGCTGCAAGCGGAATGGGACCAGTGAATGGATCCACAATCCCGGTGTTCCGATTCGAGCTGATAGTGATACTTAGGTCGGTTGCCCCCGTCAGAGACAATAGAACGACCACGTATGGCCGATGGCACCTCGCGTCTCGCTTCCCCTGACGAGGTCGCCTTCGACCTCCACGATACTGATGACTCCGGTGGTCTTCGTGCCATCAGCCATGATTTCGACGATGATCCCCCAGATGTCGTCGTCCCCACCGGCCCGAGCGGCCCGGCTCATCGCACGCCCACTGACCCCGCCATCGAGGAAGAAGCCCGCCGGTAGCCCGGTGAGTCGATGCCCGTAAACTACCGCACACTGGACCTTCAGATCGAGATGGATACTGCCCGGAAGGTGATTACCCATGAGGTCGGGGGGCTGACGGTTCGCGAACACGCCGGGACGATCGAGTACACGATGCCGTCGGGGATGCATTTAGCCACGCTCTCCGCCATTCGCCTCCCGAATGGCGAGCGCGGGACCCGCCTGAAATACCGAACGGCGATCGTCTCGTCGTGGGCCATCCACGCCCGAACCAAGGCGCAGGAAATCCATCGAGCAGTCGCCGCTCACAAATTTCCGGGGGCCTAAGCCGGGCTCCGCCCTATCCGCCTCGAATCAACGCAACGTTCCCGGCGGCCGATTCGGCCACCCGCTCGGTCACCGTCCCATACAGAATCCGGGAGCCATCGGTCCGGTGAGAGAGACCCACACAGACCGTCTCGAACGGCTCGATCGCCGGTTCGATCGCCGATCCGATGTCTTGGGCGATGATTATCTCGCTCTCGTAGTCGTCGGGATCGAGGCCGGCCGCCTCGGCGATCTCCCGGACGACGGCCTGTCCGGACCGCCGGTCCGTCTCGGCATCGCCGGTGTCCGGCTGGACGTACAGCAGCGTGGGTCGGGTCGAATCGATCGCTGCGAACTCCGCCGTCCGCCGTGCGACCACGGCGGCGTTCGACCCGGGGGCCACGAGCCCGACGCACGGCCCGATGGTCTCCCGGTCGAGATCGACGAGCGAGATGTCACACCGGGCCCGTTCGACGACGGAATCGAGCGTCGGGCCGAACACGTGGTCGGCCTCGCCGACGGACCCATCCCAGCCGATCAACAACTGGTCGGCGGCCTCCTCGTCGACGACGTCGAGGATCGCGTCGCCGATATCGGGGGCGATGATCGCTCGGGTCCGGAGCCGGACGTCCATCGCCTCGGCGATGTCGTGGGCGTTGTCGAGCAGCGCGCGTTGGTGGTCCGCCCGCTCGGATTCGAGGTTCTGCAGCGGAGCATCCCGCCGGCCTTCGATCACGTTGACGGCGATCAGCTCGGGGGTGCCACGGTCGACGTTGGCGTGGGCCGTCGCGGCGGCGAGCCGTAGGAGGCCGTGCTGGGTTTCGGGGTTCGCGATCGGCACGACCACCCGATAGGGTTCGGCCGGCGCCGGCCGGATGGCCTCGCGGAGGAGCCCCTCGTCGACCACCCGGGCCCGCGCGTACGCGACGTACCAGACGACGCCGAGGCCGATGATCCCCGACCCGATGAGGATGATGACGGGGGCCATCTGTGAGATCACGACGACCGAGAGCAGGATGCCGAGGATCGGCACGGCGGGATAGCCCGCGGCGGGGATCCGGAACGACGGGTCGTACTCGTCCGGGTCCGCCCGGCGGAACACGATGACGGCCACGTGCACCAGCGAGTAGGACACGAGGAAGCTGAAGCTCGCCGCCTCGGCCAGCAGCGCGATGATCGTCTCGACGCGGAGGCCGACCAGGATCAGGACCGCGGTCACGCCGCCGGTCGCCAGGATCGCTCGGTGAGGCGTGTAAAACCGCGGATGGCTCACGTTCACCCAGTTCGTCATCAGGCCGTCGCGACCCATGGCATAGATGACACGCGAGGCCGCGAGGATCGACGAGTTCGAACTCGAGATGGCGGCGACGATCGCGGCGAAGGCGATACCGGCCACCCCGAGTGTGCCCATCGACACCTCGGCCACGTCCGACACCGGGATCGGCGAGTCCCCCAGTCGGTCGACCGGGACGACGCCGGTGCTGACGAGCATGACCGCGATATAGAGCAACGTCACGAGAACTACGGAGAGCAGCATCGAGAGCGGGATGATCCGACTCGGGTTCTTGATCTCGCCGGCGACCGTGGCGATGATCTCGAAGCCGAGGAAGGAGACGAACACGATCCCGGTGGTCGCGATGATTCCGGGGGCGCCCGTTGGCGCGAACGGTTCCAGGTTCGCGGCGTCGATGAAGAACGCGCTGATGGCGACGAACACCACGACGATCGCCGTCTCCGTCCCGATCATGACGTTCTGGAGCGCGCTGGATTCGTCCGTTCCGTAGTAGTTCACGCCGATGAGGAGTCCGAGGCCGGCCAGGCCAAGGGCGATGACGACGGCCCGCCCGTCGAGCCCCGGAATCGGTTCGACGATGTACTGGCCGAAGCCGACCATGTAAAACGCGCTCGCGAACATCAACCCGGTCCACATGCCCCACCCGACGACCGCCCCGAAGAGCCCACCGAGCGCCCGATTGACGTAATGGTAGCTGCCGCCCGCGATGGGCATCCCGGTCGCCAGCTCCGAGAGCGTGAGCGCCGCCAGGAGGGCCACCAGCCCGGCGATGGCGTACGACACGGAACTCGCCGGGCCCGCGTTCCGCGCCGCGATACCCGGGAGGATGAAGATCCCGGCACCGATCATCGTTCCCCCGCCGAGCGTCATCGCCTCGAGGAAGCCCAGCGTCCGCTCGAGTTCGCCGTCCTCGACGCTCATGGGACGTGCATTCGGCTCGTGTTCGAAAGGCGGTTGGCGCTCATTCGACGTCTCTGACGATCAGGGCCGGGCGGTCGAGTTCGTCGATGAGGCTGGAGAGGAATCCGCCGATAATCCGTTCCCGGAGGGTCGGCTCCGTCTCGCCGAGGACGATCAGGTCGTAGTCGGTCTCCAGTTCCAGAATGGTCTCTCTGGGATCACCCTCGGTGACGAGTTGCCGGTCGATGCGGTCGTCCTCGATCCCGTGGTCGATCACCCGTTCAACGGTCGATTGGAGGAGGGACTCCCCCTGGCTCGGCTCGGCGCTCTCGTCGGCGGCATGGAGCACGGTCACCGAGGCATCGCTGCCCAGAAGGAGATTCGCCACAACCGACACGATCCGTGAGACGTTGACGTCACCGCGGAGGGCGACGAGGATTCGGTCGAGCTGTTCGATATCGCCAGCCGTCAAGACCGCGTCGCACTCGTATTCCTCCGCGATGCGGTCGACGGTCGCATCGCGGTCGTGGGTGAAGACCAGGATCTCAGAGACCTCGCCCCGACCCGCGGCGATCTCGTCCAAGCGGGCGGCCACTTCGTCTTCGTATTCGTGCTTCAGCATGGCCGGCTCTGCCTGATCGGGGACCGGAAAATACCCGAGAAGGACGACGTCGAACGGTCGGAGGACATCGAGGACGTCCAACCGCGGCGGATCCGGAGTTGAGACGTCGACGGGGACCAATATCGATAGCTCCTCGATCGGCGGCATTCGCGTGGGCGGTTCACGCGGTGCCGATGTCAATCCATCGTCTAGCGGATTTGCGCATCGGATGGTGTCGAACGACAGACCTCCTGAACCCGTTCGGAATTTCACCTGCCGAGCACTAACCTATTATCTAGGTGTAGAGTCAGCATTGCGACATTTATCGGCCACATGCGGCCCACTTAGAAGTCCCGTGCGAGGGTAACGACAGTCAGTTGCTATGGATGGCGGCCTGGCACAGTCGTCGAAATTCCGACTATCGCTGTTCACCGCGTTGGTCGACGGACTCATTCACATGAGCGTCTCAGCTCCTATGGGCCATTGGTGGTTCGACGATTTCGGGGAACGAATCGTGCGTAACCCACTGCTCGATTGAATATTATTTGGAAAGCTCGAGCTGGGATTCACTACCGTGCCCGGATGCAGGGTCGTCTCGATTGTTCTATTCAGAGGACAGGCAGAAAACCGTTGCTTTGGCCGTTTCGGAGCCGACGAGAAGGTCCACACGCTGACGCCAGCCACGAGGAACCCTACTGCCCCGACCAAGCAGCCCATCTCCTGAAACCCATTGGACAGTTGGTGGAAGCAAACGAGCAGGACCGCGAAACCGACGGCCGTCAGGAGCGCGTCGGCGGCAACGGTGAATTCCACCGACCCGAGGAAATCGGGCCGATCAGCCAGGAGTGGTTTCCCGTGACGGATCGGTTTCTCCCCTTTTTGCCTGGTATTCGCAGAGGAGCCACGGTTACCTATTACTGATTTCGGCCATGACAACCATCGTCACCGAGAGGGGCCGGCTCCTCTCGATCCTGGTTTTCCTGGTCGGTACACCGAAACCATCCTGAGTGACTGGGAGTCGATACGTGGCCGGTTAGAATCCTTTGATTCCGTAGAAAATGGTGAACGCTACCTTACTTTTTGAAGAACAATCGCCAAAAACGATGCCGACGATGGTATATCTATGCAAACCGCCCTCCTCGACGGAATTCTCGAATCGCTCCGGATAGGGATCGGATTCCTCTGGACGGCCGCCTGGGCCATAATCATGGGACTCGTAATCACGAGCCTCGTCCAGGTCTACGTCTCCAAGGAGCGGATGGCCGCGGTTCTCGGGGAGGAAACCCTGGGTGGCCTCACGAAAGCGACGGTGTTCGGGGCCGCGAGTAGCGGCTGCAGTTTCGGCGCGGTCGCCATCGGCAAAGGGCTCTTCAAAAAAGGCGCCCATGCCGTCAACGTCCTCGCGTTCATGTTCGCCTCGACGAACCTCATCGTCGAACTCGGCCTGATGATCCTGATCCTCCTGGGCTGGGAATTCCTGATCGCCGAACTCATCGGTGGCCTCATCCTCATTGTCGTGATGGCCCTCCTCGTCCACCTGACACTCCCCGAGACACTCTTCGACGAGGTTCGACAGGAACTGAATCAACGCGATGAGGCGGACGGGATCACCGAAGATCCCACCTGCGGCATGGAGGGCAAAGACGAGTACTCGCTCACGACCGACGAGGGCGAGACCTTGAAGTTCTGCTCGGCCGGCTGTATGGAAACCTATCAGCAAACCGCCACGAGTCGCGGGGGCTGGCGCGACGAACTCCGTTCGTGGGGCGGCTGGTACAAAGTCGGGAACCAGTACCGCAAGGAGTGGTCCATGATCTGGAAGGACGTCGTCGCAGGCTTCCTGATTTCGGGGTTCGTCATCGTGTTCGTCCCGCAGTGGGTCTGGAACGCACTGTTCGTCCAGGGCGAGGGATTCATCGTCAGCGCCGAGAACGCGGTCATGGGCGTTGCCATCGCGGTCATCAGCTTCGTCGGGAGCATGGGAAACGTCCCCTTCGCCGTCGCACTCTGGGGCGGCGGTATCAGCTTCGCGGGCGTCATCGCGTTCGTCTACGCCGACCTCATCACGATTCCCGTCCTGAACGTCTACCGCAAGTACTACGGCTGGACGGTGATGGTGTACATCCTCGGCGTCTTCTTCGTGACGATGGCGTTCACGGGCTTTCTCATGGAGGAACTGTTCGATGCCCTCGGCATCGTCCCGAACCTCGCGAGCGGCCAGACAGCCGCCGAACAGGCCTACTTCGAAGTAAACTACACGTTCTACCTCAACGTGGTCGCGTTCGCTCTCTCCGGATTCCTCCTCTACGTCTATCGACGGGGACTCGGGGCGCCCGGCCAGTACCACGATCCGGTCTGCGGGATGCGAACCGATGACAGCGGGCCGAGCCTCACCTACAACGGCGAAACCTACTACTTCTGCTCCAAGCGGTGCCTGCGATCATTCGAGAACCGTCCTGACGAGTTCGCCGAGCCACACCCACGAATCTCGGGCCCGACCCAGAGCCATGCGGACCACTGACCGGCCCAACGCGGCATCCGATCGAGTCGTGCCTTGGACAATCACAACTGGTACATCGACCATTCCCTTACCCGAACTCATGAACGAACCCACCCTCCAACCGAGGGGGAACGGATGAAGCGACGGCGAGCCGATGCCGTCGTCGGGCTGTTCGTCGCCGTCGTCGGTCTCATCGGCGGGGCGCTCGGTTGGCAGGCGTATCAACAACAGCAGGCCTTCGCCCAAATGGGCTCGATGATGGGGACGTCGATGGCCGCAGTCCACGGAACGAATCCGCTCTGGTACTTCCTGGGGACCCTCGTCATCGTTGCCGCCATCGGTGGGGGGTATCTCCTGGTTCGTGAGGACCTCACCACGGCCGAGGTCGATCAGCAGCGTGGGGGTGGCCCGGATGGTCACGATCAAACGGCTACCGACATCAATCCGGAAACCCAACCAACGGCCCGCGTCCTGGATATGTTACCCGACGACGAACGTCGCATCCTCGAACCGGTCATCACCTCGCCAGGGATCACGCAGATCGAGCTCCGCGACCGGTCGGATTTCTCGAAGAGCAAGGTGAGCCAGACGGTGAGCGCCCTCGAGAAGCGCGGTCTGCTGTACCGCGAGCGCCAGGGCCGGACGTACCGAATCTACCCGAGCGACGACCTCCGACTGAATCACTCCTAATCGTGGTTAGCCTCGTTCAAACCTTTTCGTAGCTGGCCGACAGATCCCTGCGCATGTGCAATCGCCACCTCGCTCACCTGATCGCGGATTACGAGGACGCGAGGCTCGAGGCAACCGAGACGGGGACCGAGAACCCAGCGTCCGGGGACCCGAAAACGACCGCGGATGATCCCTCCGGGTCTCTCGCGACCGTTGGACGTCGTCTCTTTCGGTAACCTCCGCCCCCGGTGACCCCCTCGCCAGCCACCTGGATCACCGCCGGCCCAAACGCGGGGGTTTTGAGCTGAAGGGACTAGCGCAATCAATCAGCCCCACAGTACCTCACCCTATGGGCCCGGATCCCCTCCATCCAGCCCCGTCCGACGGCGGTGCGGAGGATGACCCTCGCTTCCATGCGTTGCCCCGACGATACGGCACCTGACGACGGTCGGTGTGTCCGTGCTCATCACTGTCGTTCTGCTCATGGAATGGCCGTTCGCACGAGTCCGAATCCCGATCCGTCGTTTTTCTGGGCGACCCGCCCCGAGTCACTCAGAGTCGGCTACCCGCAACCCCGAATCTTACACTGGTGGGTGACCGACACCATCGGCCAGTGGCTGGTGGTCTTCACGGTCCCGTTCGAACAGGTCGGCCCCATCGGGAGTTCTCATCCGGGAAATACGCACTCATGACGTTCGGGTTAGTCGCCGTGCCTCTCGGACTACCCGCCGTGTACGACGCCTATCGCTGTCAGGCTCGGTAACTGCGTCGGAACATATGGGGAGCGAATTGGCGTCTCGAGCCGTCCACACGGCGATTACTGCGTCCACCCACGAATCACCCTGTCAGGAGCCCAGCTCGGTGTCCGCCGAGACCGGTCGTGGGCGCCGGTTTCCGCCCATTCCTGACCGATCGGTCCGCCGCCTGGACGATGGGTTCGTAAGCGTTCGACGGCCCTGATGCCGGGTTATGCGAGGAAGGACCGAAGGAGGACCCCGAGGCCGATCACCAGGGCCACGGATTCGGCAATGTGGACCTGTGTGAGCGTCAACCCAGTGTACTGGTAGAGAAACCCCTCAACCAGGATACCGAGCGTGATGAATCCGAATCCGATCGTGGCGTCACGGAGGTGCCGGGTTCCCTCTCGACGGTAGGCCCGGAACGCGATCGCCGTGGTCGCGAGCCCCATCACGAGCAGGACGACTCGGACGCCGATTAACGCGAGCGCCCAGTGATCGGTCATTGACCCCCCTCTGGGCTCGGCTGCTGCGGAATCCGACCGTACAGCGAGTACAAAATCACGAGCATGCCAACGGCGACGATGCCCGTTTGGATGGTTCCGGCCAGGAAGATCGACAGCCCCACGATGTCGAAAAGCACCCCCTCGATGACGGCACCAACACTGATGAAGAGAAAGCCGATGGCGACGTAGCGCATCGGCTCGTTGCCGTACGTTCGATATCCCTTGTACGCCTGGTAGGTTATTAGCAGCCCCAGTCCGACCGTGATGAGCTTCGCGATGACGAGTTCGATGTGCATGGTTGCTTCAACTCTCCCGGATGTCGCTCCAGATGCGCGAGAACCGCTGGGCGGCATCCTCGCGAATGTGGACGTTGACCTCGAGGGTCCCGTGCTCGATCGCCACGTCGAGATGGTCGATGTTCGCCTTGTAGACGCTGTGATGGCTCCCATCCGATTCGATCCGTGTCCGCTCGACGAGCAGGTCGTGCTCGATCATGTCCTCCACGCGACGATAGATCGTCGAGAGGGCGACGTCGCACTCCTCGCTAAGTTCTTTCGCCGACCGTGTTTCACGGCTCGTCGCGGCCAGAATCTGCCGGACGCGCTCCTGACCGAGCAGTTCTAGGAGCTCGTCAGAGCGTTCCTCGGTGGACACGGCCGTTCCTCGCAATGGGAGCTTACACTCCGAGATACTTAACTGACGAACAGTTTTGCGCGCGATGCAAAACAGCTCTCCCGCCTATGTTCCCGGTCCACCTATCTCGACCTGTGAGGCGACCGGTGCAATGACCCAACCCAAGCTCACACGACGACGATTGCTCGACGGCGCCGTCGGTCTAACGGTCGCTGGATTCGCCGGCTGTATCGGTGCCCCGACCGGCATCGGTCAACAGCAACTCGACGGAAGCCAATCCACCGACCAACACGCCGAGGCGGACGACCAGCCGGGCCATGGGGACGAACCCCACGGCCACGACCTGGTGAGCGAACCAACGACGTCCCGTGAGGTCGCGGTCAACACCGCACGGTTCGAGGATTCGACCGAATACCACTTCGATCCTCACGTCACGTGGGTCGAGGTCGGCGGGACGGTCACCTGGCGGCTCGAATCGGGGATCCACTCCGCGACCGCCTACCATCCGGGTAACGACCAACCCAGACTCGTTCCCGAGGGCACCGAGGCCTGGGACAGCGGGACCCTGTCAGAAGCGGGCGAGACGTTCTCGCATACCTTCAACACCGAGGGGGTCTACCACTACCTTTGTCGGCCCCACGAGCAGTTCGGGATGATCGCCACCGTCATCGTCGGGGAGCCGCACCTCGACGACCAACGAGCGCTCCAGAGCCTGCCCGAGAACAAGCCGGAGAAGGTCCACGGGAAGCTCGAGGAGCTCAATTCCATGGTCCGGGCGGTTATGGGTGGTGACCTTCATGAGGAGGGTACCACCACCGAGGACGACCACCACGATGAGGAAGCCGGTCATCACGGGGGAGAAACGGCAACCGAGGACGACCACCACGATGAGGAAGCCGGTCATCACGAGGGAGAAACGGCAACCGAGGACGACCACCACGGGGATGATCCTCACTCCGAGGGGTAACCGCGGGGAACCAACTCCCCGAGAGCGCGTCCACCCACTGCCTCCGAACCTCGGGCGATGAATCCCCTCGCTGACTGACAGCCCCGTTGATGGTCCACCAGGTCGAGTAGTCTCTGTCAATAGTACTCACTGGCACGTTCGGTGAAGTCGATCACCGCGGTGCCATCAGGGCCAGTCGACCTCGACAACGACTGACGCGACGGTCGGAACCGGACCGTCCAGACAGCGCTCAAGCCTGGGCTGCGTATCCGGCGTCCTCGACCGCCTGGAGGAGCGCAGTGACGTCAGCGTCACCGACAACACTCGCCTGGTCGGCCTCTCGATCGGCGGTCGCATCGGTCACTCCACTTACCTCACGAAGCGCGTCCTCGACGGTCTGCTCGCAGTGGCCACAGGTCATCCCCTCGACGGTGATGATGGTCGGCATACACGCAACCTTACGCCGTCCCCGCTAAAGCGGATTTTCCTTTTGATCCTGGTGGAAATACACTACGATAACCTTGGAATCAAAACAGTTCGCACCACGATACTTTAGTCGTTCGTCGACGTTGGCCCACCATGCGCGACCTCGACGAAACTGATCTCGAAATCCTCCAGCTCCTGCTGGCAAACGCCCGTCGGCCCTACAGCGATATTGCGGACGCCGTCGGGCTCTCGGCACCGGCCGTGTCCGATCGGGTGGAGCGACTCCAGGAGATGGGCATCATCAGCCGATTCACGCTCGACGTCGACCGGTCACAACTCCGGAAGGGTATTCCGGTATTGCTGACGCTGGACGTGGCGACCGACGGCCCCGGCGTCGCGTCAATCAAACGGGACCTTCTCGACGCGGGGGCGGTCGAACACGTCTTCACCACGGCCGGTGCCGACCTGGTCGTCTTCGCGCGCGTCCCGGACAACGACATCGCACGGTGGCTTGCGACCACCCTCGAAGACGGCGCAATCGATGATTTCGAGGTGACGCTCCTGGCAGGGGCTGACTGGTCTCCGGATCTGGGCGGGACGGAGTTCGCACTCACCTGTGCCCAGTGCGGGAATACGGTCGATAGCGAAGGAACCGCGACCCGGATCGAGGGAGAATTGTACCAGTTCTGTTGTCTCTCGTGTGAATCACGATTCGTTGAAAAATACGAACAGCTTCGACAGGGAGCCGATTGAGACCGGCTCCGTCGGCGGCCCACGGTTCACGCGGGAGACGCCCGAACACCCGCCGGATCAGCCGTCAGTCGGTCGGATTCGAGCCGCTGTTTGAAGAAGACCAGTTCCTTGTTGGTGTGGTCATAGAGCTTCGACGGTCCATCGAGGACGGTCCTGAACAGCCAGTTCAGGAACCGGCCCCGCCGATTGTTCGGGAAATCCATCCAGACGGCGTGAGACATCCGGGTGCCATCCGCGGTTTCTTCGAGCCGAATCGTCCCACCCTCGGGGATGCGGACGGTGATGATGCCACCGAGCAGGGGATAGTACGCCGTTCCTGTCCAGACCGCCACGGATGGGTAGTCGATGTAGGCGAACCGCCCGTAAAGGTCGGCGAACATCCCGGCGACCTCTTCGGCCTGGTGGAACGTGGCCCCTTCGTGTGGGCGGTTGTCGGCTGTATCGTACTCGAGTCCGTAATGTTCCTCGGGGTTGGACGCCGTCCAGTGGACCGGATCAGTCACGTACTCCCAGATGGCTTCGGGGCTGGCGTCGATGACGATTTCGGCGGTGTCGGTAACGTACATTATCTGGTTCCTCCGTGCTATCAAATACGGGCCGGTGAATTTTCTCCGTATCTGCTTCAAATCGAAGGTAGCTGACCCACCATTTTGTCGAATATAAACCCACGTCGACTCCCCTGTTCGGTGGCCTAAGCGGGGACTCCCCACGGCTTCAGGCACGGGCCCGACGCCGAGGTATCGGGACGATGAACTCCCCTCCCCACCGGTCAGGTGGTACGGTTTCGTATTGGATTCTCCCGGCTCGCCCGTCCACGCCAGCGAATTCCCGGTCGATGAACGATTTCGGCCCCGAAAAACGATTACAGGCCGCTATACACGCTCTCGAACGTTATCCTCGCCGAGTTCACACCCATCCCAATAACTCCCGAGCCATCCTACGGATAGCCGAGGAGAAGCACAATGACCACCTTCACACTCGGCCGCTGGCTGCTCGTGGCAATCGCGATCGTCGGACTGGCGATCGTCGCCCCGGTCGTCAGCGCCCACACCGATGAATCGACTGCAGACGATGCACCCCTGGACGGTGGAACCGCCGACGACTGGGCGGCCTGGATGGAAGCCCACATGACCGACTACCACGGCCCAGAGGCCGTCGACTGGATGGAGTCCCACATGGGCGTGACCGTCGACCGGATGGCCCAGGACATGGCTGATGGCGACTATCATGACGAGATGGACGAGCAGGGCCACTGCTGACGGGGCCTGACCGTTTCGATCGCTTCGCTTGACCATCACGACTCATCAATTCAGAACAATGACTCAACTCACGACTCACATTGGACGCACCGCACGTCGATCAATCACCCTCGTCATTCCCTTGCTCATCGGGTCGGCCGGCGTGGCGAGCGCCCACGGGAGCGGCAGTTACGGCGGTGGCATGATGGGCGGTGGCTGGGGGCTCTTCGGCAGCACGATGGGCCTCTGGGGCTTCCTCTGGATGGGGCTCCTGCTCCTGATACCGGTCGCTCTCCTCTACACGATCGTGAACCGTCAAGGAGATGATCCCGACGATCGACCGCTGTCGGTCCTTCGAGAGCGCTACGCGCGAGGTGAAGTTTCGGACGAAGAGTTCGAGACTCGTCGGGCCCGGCTTGATCGCTCGGATTGAGTTGAACCCGAAGGAGTCGGGCACTACCAACCTCGGGACCATGAGGAGTACTCACCCTACGGGGCGGTCTTCAGGGACCATCGGTTTCGTGAGGCAGAACGGTGGCAGGTTCGGTCGACGACCGTTCATCGCCCCGACGTCGTAACGGATACCGCCAGGGAGGGCGGATGTTCGGCCACGATCCGGCCCGTGGGCGCGATAGGTGACTCGGCGACGGCTTTCTACGTACTGCAGGTCTCTTCGCCTCGGACGAACACATCCTGGGAATTCGAGGCCTGAACGGGTACCTCCAACGAATCCGGCTGCTGCTGACTCCAACCGGAGCAGAAATGTCCCCATCCGTTGACCTCGATCTGCCCTCCATCAGGATCCAGCCGAGCCACGTCGGTGACGGCCGAAGGATCGACGGAGGAACGCCAATTCGATGCACGGACCATTCGGAAGTTTGGACAAAATTTGGGAAACGGTTAACCCAGTCGTCGTTAGGGTTTTTCGTGCATACCGCTCGACCAAAATTCGTGCCGTCTGCCATGAAACGACGCACCCTGCTCACGACGGCGGTGACGATCGTCATCGGTATACTCACCGGTTGTATCGGTGGTGGCGGGACTGGCGGCTCCAGCGTCGAGGAGACGGCGGCCATCGGGATGGTTGACTCCCAGTTCGACCCGCGGAACGCCAGGGTCGAGACAGGGACGACCGTCACCTGGACGAACGAGGACACAGCCGGGCACACGGTCACCAGCGCCTCGGACAACTGGGATCTCGACGTCTCCGTCGAGGGCGGCGGCGAGGCGACCCACACCTTCGAGGCCAGCGGCGTGTACGACGTGTACTGTCGGTTTCACGGCTCGGCTGATCTCTCCGGCATGAGCATGAAAATCGCCGTGGGTGACGCCACCATCGAGCGCCCCCTGGGAGAGGAAAGCAGTAGTGGCGGCGCGTACGGGTGATCAACCTGCGAGGGCAGCTCCCGTGACCCGGGTTTCACACCCCGCCCTACCGACCGCGAAATCGCCCCCGTCTTTACGACCGAATCGTCACCGCACCTGATACCCTCTATCTACGAGCAACGTCCGCACCCGCTCCCCGTGGTCGCCCTGCAGCTCGATGTGTCCGTCCTTGACCGTCCCCCCGGTCCCGAGTGCGGATTTCAACTCGGAAGCGAGCGACTCCATCTCCTTCTTCGAATCGAGCCCCTCGATCAGGACCATCTGCTTCCCATACCGCCGGGTTTCGGTCCGTACCGTCAGCTCCTGGGTTGCCCTGTCGAGGTCGTCGAGCGGGTCGTCCGGGACGTCCAGATCATCCAATGGATCGTGGTTTGCCACTACCTGTTAGCGTTGGTCGCCACGACCATAAACTCCCGCTCGGGGGCAGCCCGGTCCGGCGACCCCTGGATCACTCCATCGCGAGCAGCCGCATGGACGCCCCCGAGTCGACCAGCTCGTCGACGATGGCGAACAGCCGGCCATCGGCGATCCGCGGCTGGTAGCGGAGCCGGCCCGCGAACTGGTGGGTCCCCAGCGTCTCGCCGCTGGCCACGTCGAGGGCGTGAAGCACGGTCGCTCGCCGGTCCGCCTCGACCTCGACGTCACGCCGGGCGTACACGACGTCGCCCGCGACGACGGGCTGGCGCCACAGGTCGTGACGCTGCCACTGGACTTCCCCGCGCTCGGCATCGATGGCAACGTACTCGTTGGGTGCCTCGTAGGTCGCGAGTTCGACAATGAGTCGCGAACCGGCGAGCGCCAGCTTCCACACGTACGGCCACCCGTCGCGGTCCGGATTCGGCGACGCGACGGGCTCGTTCCACAGCGGCTCGCCGTCGTGGTCGAAAGCCTGGATCCGCCGCCCGACTGGGAGGTAGACGCGCTCGCGATCAGCCACGACAGCCTCGGGGAAGTCCTCGGCCACCGTGAACCGATCGCTCGTCCAGCGGACCTGCCCCGACGGGAGGTCCACCCCGGAGAGCCAGTAGTGCCCCGGTTCGTGCGGCGTGGCGCGGGGGGCCGCCGAGCAGACGAAGAGTCGGTCGCGGGCGACGGCGGGCCGGACTGGCAGCTCGCGGTCCTCGAGCAACCGGTCCACGAATCCCTGCACGTGGATGGTCCGACAGGTCTCGCCGGTGGTCGGGTCCACGACCGTCACCGCCCGGTCGGTGCTGGCGAGGACGACGCCCGCGCCGAGGTGGAGCCCCTCGTCCCGGATGCCCTCGTGGACCCAGTCCCGTTCGCCTGTCGAACGGTCGAACGCGAGCAGCCGATTCGGGGTATCGCTGGGGTGGACGGTTTGGACGGTGTACACCCGGTCCCTCCCGATCGCGATCGCCCGGCCCAACCGGCCGAGATCAGGGTCGTCCTCGTAGACCACGTCGGTTCCCCAGCGGCGTTCGCCGGTCGCCGGGTCGAAGGCGGAGATCCCCGACGGGGGGCCGGAGGACTCCCCGCTACCGAGCTGCAGGCCGGATACGACGAGCGTGTCGCCCGAGACGACCGGCGGCCGCAGCTCCCGATGCCAGTCGACGCTCCAGGCGATCGAAGCGTCGTCGAGCGTCGGCGGTCCCTCATCCGGAACCGCGTAGGTGTTCTGCGGGTCACGGCCGGGTAGCGGCCACCCGTCGATTGGGGCGTCGGGATCGTACGAGCAGGTGGTGGACGGACCGAGGGCGCTACACCCGGCGAGCGCGCTCGCACCGAGGAGGCCGAGGAAGGACCGACGGGGGAGGGCGGGGGGCATGATGCAAGCCTGCGACTCGGAAACGGAAAACCCTCCGATAACTACCATTGACGTTGTAGCTATCGGATGGACTCCCCCGGCACCAGTCGGGCTCGTTAGTGTCACTGGGAGGATATTCAACCGTGTTATTATAACCAATGTTTATTTATAACTAAAACAATAGTACGTTAGCAATAGGTCTGTTTATTTCGTGACTATCCCGTTTTCCTATCCACGATCACGTTCTTCAGCTGCGACATCTCGTCGAGCGTGAACCGGCCGCCGATTCGGCCGACGCCGCTGTTGTTCCCGGTAAACCCGCCGATGGGCGTGTGGATCTCCCAGTAGGCACTCCCCTCGTTGATGTTGACCAGCCCGGTCTCGAGCCCCTCGGCGAAGTAGTACATCGTGTCGATATCGTTCGTGAACACCCCGCTCGACAGCCCCAGATCGATGCCGTTCGCGATCGAGAGCGCCTCCTCCCGATCCTCGAACCGGATCACGGGCGCGATCGGCCCGAACGTCTCCTGCCGGTTGACGTCCGTGTCCGGGGCGACGTGGTCCATGACCGTCGGCTCGTAGTAGAGGTCGGTCGGCGCCCCCTGCACCCGGGCCCCACCATACAGCACCGTGGCGCCTTTCCCTCTCGCATCCTCGACGTGCCGGTCCATCTTCGCGGCGACGTCGTCGTTGTTGAGCGGGCCCATGTCCGTGTCGTCGGCCATCGGATCGCCGACGGTCACCGCCTGGGCGTGCTCGTGCAGGGAGTCGGTGAACTCGTCGGCGACCGCCTCGTGGACCAGGATCCGCTCGCTGGCCGTACAGATCTGCCCCGCGTTGCCGAAACACCCCTCCGCCGTGATCCGGGCGGCCGGCTCGACGTCGGCGTCGTCCATCACGATCACCGGGCCGTTCCCGCCGAGCTCGAGCAGCGTCGGCTTCGCCCCCGCGTCGCGGGCGATCCGGTCGCCCGTCTCGGGACTGCCCGTGAACCCGATCGCATCGACGTCGTCACTCGTGACCACCTCGTTTCCGACCACGGGCCCCTCCCCGATCACGAGGTTGAGCGCGCCCGCCGGCAGCGACGTCTCGGCGAGGGCCGCCATGAGTTTGACCGAGACGGCCGACGTCGTCGGCGCCGGGATCCACACGATCGCGTTGCCCACCGCCAGCCCCGGGGCCAGGTACTCCGTCGGGATCGTTCCCGGGAAGTTCCACGGCGTGATGACCCCGTAGACGCCGTGGGGCTGCCGCAGCGTGAACATCCGCTTGTCCGGATCGGCCGAGTTGAGCGACGGCGTCTCGTCGTGTTTGATCTCGGCGGCGGCCTGCTCGTACATCTGGACGACGAGCTCGAGTTCGCCCCTCGCCTCCGCGAGTGGCTTGCCCTGGTCCCGGGTCAGCCACTCGGCCAGCTCGTCGAGATTGGCCGCAACGGCCGCGCCCAGCTCGGCCACGAGGTCGGCCCGCTCGAAGGCCGACATCGATTCGAGGTCGGGTTGGGCGTCGTTCGCCGCATCGATCGCCCGTCGGGCGTCGGCCCGCGTCCCGACCGGGACGCGCCCGATTGGTTCGCCGGTCGCCGGGTTGGTCGCCGCGCGCGTCTCGCCACTCTCGCTCGCGACCCACTCACCGTCGATGAAGTGCTGCAGTTCGGGGACGGACTCGGCCGTCGGCCGGTCCTGCTCGGTTGCCATAGTCGAATGGCTCTCCTGGCAGTCCAATAAAGGTGGGCCGTTCGACCACCCGTGGGTGAGACTTTTACCGCCTCCCGGGCGAAAGGCCGCTATGTCACCGACTGACGCCACGATCACGTGGGAGGACCTCTCGGCCCCCGAAATCGCCGCCATCGGCTCGGAACCGGGCTCGATCGCCGTTCTCCCCTTCGGCAGCACCGAACAGCACGGCAACCACCTCCCGGTCTTCACCGACACGCTCCTCGCCACCGCGGTGTCCCGACTCGGGGCCGAACGGGTCGCCGACTCGATCCCCGTCGCCGTCACGCCGTCGCTCTGGACGGGGTACTCGCCCCACCACCTGCCCTTCGGCGGCACGATCACCGTCGGCTTCGACACGCTCATGGCCCTCCTCGAGGACGTCGCGGCTTCCGTGCTCGACAACGGCTTCGACGCCCTCCTCCTCGTGAACGGCCACGGTGGCAACGGCCCGCTCGTGACCGCGGCGACGAGCACCATCGGCGAGGCTCACCCCGACGCCGACATCCTGAGCGTGACCTACTTCACCCTCGCCCAGGCCTTCATCGACGACATCCGCGACAGCGGCCCGGGCGGGATGAGCCACGGCGGCGAGTTCGAGACCTCGCTGATGCTCCACCTCCACCCCGACCGCGTCGACGTGGACCAGGCCGACGCCGACTACCTCGACGAACCCTACACCCACGGCCTCGACGACATGATGGCGGGCGGCCCGCTCTCGGTCTACCGGTCGTTCGACGCGTATTCGGACTCGGGCGCGATCGGCGACCCCGGCCTCGCCACGGCCGAAAAGGGCGCTGAAATCTTCGAACGACTGGGCGATGAGCTCGAGGCCATCCTCACCGAGATCCACGAGCAGAACCGGTCGTAAGTTAGCGACGCCCGAGGAACACCGTTGGTGCCTTCACGGGTATCCGCCCCTCCGGTCGGTCGAGCCGACGAACCGTCCCGTCGGGTAACCGGACCGCGGCTTCCCACTCCGTCGACGGCGGGCTGGGAAGTGACACCCTCCCGGTCTGCGCACCCGGGAGCGCGAGACACCGAACCGAGCCGTTCCGGGCCAGGGTCACCACCTCCACCCCATCACGGTCCTCCGTCCCCATCGCCGTCCAACCGCCTCTCGTCTCGAAGAGGAGGGTTTGGAGACACCGCGTCGCGGTGAACGCGGCCGTCGGGTTACACCGGCGATCCAGCAATCCGGGCGCGGGGTCCATCGTCCGGTCCATCGCCCGCAGCGGTTCGAGGTAGAGCCGTGCCCCGGGCCGCGTCGCGACCGCGGCCACGGCCTTCGCGATCCGATCGATCGCGCCGGCCATCGAGCGGTTCATCGTCGAGACCAGCCAGTCGAGCGCCTCGATCCCGGCCAGCCCCTCCGGTGCCGGGGCCGCTCGGATCTCCGCCCACGGATCGGCGGCGTCGCGGAGCCGACACGTGACGCGGTCGACCTCGAGCGCTCTGGCGTCGAGCCGCGCCTGGAGCGTCGCGAGATCGGCCACCGGGAACCCGTTCCGGAGGCGGCCGTGCTGTTTCTCCGGGACGTCCCGCCTGGGCACGACCTCTGAGAGGTTCACCGCGCCTTCGGTCGCCACGAATTCGGCGACCCCGTCGAGCCCCTCTCCTGTATCCACCCAGTCAGCCGGCAGCCGCACCTCGATTTCATCAAGCGGTTTCGGGGCCGACCATTCGCCGCCCGGCACCCCGAGCACCGTCCCCACGATCGTGGCGCCCTGCTCCCGGAGCAGCCGCACGAAGTCCCGGATCCGATCGTCCCCCAGCTCGCTCGCCGGCAGCCGGATTATCCCGGCTCCGAGCTCCAGACACGACAGCGTCGGATACGCGTTGGCGACCGGATACCGGACGGCCGAGGGGAAGGTTTCGGGGACCGCGGTCGTGTCGGTGAGCGGGTACGCGAGCGACAGGCCGAGGGGCGAGGGTGATTCCCGCTGCAGCGGCCGGCCCAGCAGCCGATCCGGACCGTCAGCGTCGACTGCGGTGTCACCACCGGTCCGGATCGGGACGACCGCCACGTCGCCATCGACCACCCGGACGAGTAAGAACCCGAGCTTGGCGACCTCGTCCCGGCCGCGTTCGGGTGGCGGCCCGCTGGCAAACAGCTCGGCGAAGCCCGGCCGGGTGAACGACACCGAGGGCGTCACCCGGACCCGTACGTCCCCGATCCGGTTGCTGAACTCGAAGTGGCAGTGGCCGCAGAAGACGTCCGTGATCGGCGTGTCCCGAACGAGGTCGCACACCCACGACCGGGCCGGCTCGGCGATGCTGTCGTAGTGGCCGAGCCCCGGGTCGTCCGGTGAGTGGAGAAACGGCGGCAGGTGACAGAAGAGGAACGCCGGGCCCGTGTCGATGTCGGCCACCCGCTGTTCCGCCCACGTCCGCTGGGCCGTCGCGGCCTCCAGGTCCGCGTTCATGATCTGGGAGTTGAGCACGACGAAATGACAGTCCCCGGCCTCCCACGCGGTCCATGACGGCCCGACCCGATCGTGATACCGGTCGAGGGAGTCCGCGCTCACCCAGTCCGTCGGCATCGTCGGATCCGGCTTATCCCCGACGTCGTGATTGCCGGCCACGAAGTGGGTCTCGGCCTCGATCCGCTCGAGCTGGATCAGCGCCTCCTCCAGGGCCGACTCGTATCCCCCGGACCCCGGATACGCCTGGACGAGATCGCCCAGGTGCACGACGAAGTCCGGGTCGATCGCGTTGATCCGGGCGATGGCGGCCTCGACCCGCGCCGTCTGTTTCCGACGAGACTCGAACTCGACGTCGTCGACATCGTGCATGTAGTGGGTATCGCCGACGACGACGAACTCGAGGTCGGCCTGCGGGAGCGCCCGTCGGTCGTACACGGGTCTACCACCACGTCCAGGCCGGTGTGAGGCCCACTACGGGACGCGTTCGGCTCACGTGTCGATCCGGAGCGCCTCGACCCGCGCCCGGTCGACCTGGATCCCCAGTCCCGGCCCGTCGGGCACGGCCATCTCGCCGGCCGCCACCGCGAGCGGCGTCTCGAGAAGGCGGTCCGCCCACGCCGGATAGACCGTATCCGTCGCGAGGTTGATCGCCGGCGTGCTCGCCACCGTCTGGAGGACGGCCGCCTTCTTCACCCCGAGATCGAAGGCGTCGTGGTGGGCCACCGACAGGCCGGCCTCGGCGGCGACGGCCACCTGCTCGCGGCACCGGAGGATCCCTCCGGACGGCACGATGTCGACCACCGCGACGTCGATGGCGTCCTCGCGGACGAGGCCGAACAGGTTCCCGCGAAAGTACGTGTCCTCGTTCACGCCGATCGGCGTCCGGAGCCGGGTCCGGAGTCGCTTGTAGGTCCCGACCGAATCCACCCGCACGGGCTGTTCGAAATATTCCAGGTAGACCCCCGCGTCCTCGAGCATTGACGCGACCCGGACCGCCTCCTCGACCGTGTAGCCCTGGTTGGGGTCCAGCCGAAACTCCAACTTGCCGTCGGCCGCCTCGTCCATCGCGATGATCCGCTCGACGTCGGCCTGCCAGTCGCGCCCGCCCTTGGTCTTGAGCACGGCATAGCCGTCGTCGGCGATCGCTTCGGCCTCCGCGCGCGCCGTCGCCTCGTCGAGGATCCCGAGCGGTGCGGCGATAGGGACCGTGTCCTCGACCCGCCCACCGAGCAGCTGGGACAGCGGTACCCCGAGCGCCCGCCCGTGGAGGTCCCACATCGCCATCTCGACCGCGGCGATGTACGGATCCAGCTGCACGTACTCGTACTGAAACGCCGCCAGAAACGGCCGAATCTCCCCGACCGTCCGTCCGACGACCTCGGGAAAGACGTCGGCCTCGAGCGTCGCCACCGTCGCATCCACCGACGGCACGGGCCGGATCTCGCCCCACCCCTCGGTCCCGTCGTCGGCCTCCAGCCGCACCAGCACCCGCTCGACGGCCGTCACCGACGAGAACATCCCGACATACGGCGCGAGGCCCCCCGCCTCCAGCGGCGCCACGGGCGCCTCGACGGGGATCGCCTCGGCGTCGATGATCTCCATACGATCCCGACCGCGACCCGCGCCGGGTTAAACCTAGGTGCGCCTCACTCCTCGTCGAGCGGGTAGTGACACGCGACCTCCTTGCCGGGCGTGACCGCCGATTCGAGGGCCGGCTCGACGGTCTTACACTGCTCGTCGGCGTACTTACACCGCGGGTGGAACCGGCACCCCGACGGGATGTCCGTGGGGCTCGGGACCTGCCCCTGGAGATCGCTCCGGGTCCGCACCTGGGTCGGATCCGGATCGGGCACCGACTCGAGCAGCGCCTCGGTGTAGGGATGGGCCGGGTCGTGAATGACCTCCTCCGTCCCGCCCACCTCCACGAGATCGCCGAGGTACATGATCATCGTCCGGTCGGTCAGGAAGTTGATCGTCGAGAGGTCGTGGGAGATGTAGAGGATCGTGATGTCCCGCTCGCGTTGGAGCCGGTCGAACAGCTGGAGGATGCCCGTCCGCACGCTCACGTCGAGCATCGACACGGGCTCGTCGGCGACGAGGAACTCGGGGTCGAGCACGAGCGCCCGCGCGATCAGCACGCGCTGGAGCTCGCCCCCGGACAGCTCGCCGGGCAGCTTGTCGAGGTACTTCTCGGCCGGCGCCAGCCCGGCCTCCTCGAGCGTCTCGATCATCCGGGCGGTCCGTGACTCCCGGGTACCGATGCCGTGGATCTTGAGCGGCTCGACGACCGTCCGCGCCACGGGAAACCGCGGATTGACCGACTCGTAGGGGTCCTGGAAGATGATCTGGGCCGTCTTGCGGAACTCCTTCATCGCCGCCTTGTCGAAGCTCGCGATATCGCGGCCCTTGAACCGGATCTCGCCGTCGGTCGGCCGCTGCAGCCCGACGAGCAGTTCGCCGAGCGTCGACTTGCCACACCCGCTCTGGCCGGCCAGCCCGACGATCTCCCCCCGCTCGAGGCTGAAGTCGACGTCGTCGACGGCCTTCAGATACCGATCCCCCGCCAGCAGCGACCCCAGCACGCCGAGCTCGTGGGCCGACGTGAACCACTTCTTGAGCCCCGCGACCTCGACGAGCCGCTCGGGTTCACTCATCGGCGTCCCCCAGCCAGAGCGCTGCGGACGCCCCTCGTTCTCGGAAATCGTCGGCCTGGTCCGTGTAGTGGCACTTCGCCCGGTGGCCGTTGTCGACCGTCACCGTCGGCGGTTCGTCCACCTCGCACTCATCGGTGGCGAACGGACACCGATCCGAGAACCGACACCCGGGCGGCGGCGTCATGAGATCCGGCGGCGTCCCCGGGATGCTGATCAGGTGGGAAATATCGCTGTCTCGTTCGAGCGACGGAAACGCGTTCTTCAGCCCGATGGTGTAGGGGTGGAGGCTCTCGCCGAACACCGTCGCGGTCTCGCCGAACTCCATCACCCGCCCGCCATACATCACGGCGGTCGTGTCGGCCACTTCGGCGACGACGCTCATGTCGTGGGTCACGAGCATGATCGCACACCCGACGCTCGACTGGATCTCGGCCAGCAGGTCGAGGATCTCGTCCTGGACCACCACGTCGAGCCCGGTGGTCGGTTCGTCGGCGAGGATCAGCGACGGCTCGAGCGCCAGCGCGAGCGCGATGACCGCCCGCTGGCGCTGCCCGCCCGAGAGCTCGTGGGGGTAGTCGTGGCGACGTTCGGCCTCGAGGCCGACCTGCCCGAGCAGCTCCTCGGTCCGCTCGCGGGCCTCGGCCTTCGACCGGTCGGTGTGGGTCCGGATCACCTCGACGATCTGGCCGCCGATCCGGTAGACCGGATCGAGCGCCGCCATGGCGTCCTGCGGGATGTAGGAGATCTCTTTCCACCGGATCCGCTCGTTGAGCGCCGGTTGGGACAGCCGGCTGATGTCCGTTCCCTTGAGCCGGATCTCCCCCGAGAGCACCTCGCCGTTCTTGTCGAGGATCCCGATGATCGACTTGATCACGGTCGACTTGCCACACCCACTCTCGCCGACGATCCCGAGGGTCTGGCCCGCCTCGACCGCGAGGTCCACCCCGTCGACCGCCCGGATGCGCTGGTCGTCCTGCGTATACCCGATCGACAGCCCGTCGAGTTCGAGAAGCGTCATCTACTCACCTCACGTCCGGGTTCGTGATCTCTTCGATGCCGCGCGAGAGGTAGAAGAACGACACCACCAGGATGGTGATGCTGAGCCCGGGCGGGATCACCCACCACCACGCGACCGCGATCGCCCCGCTCGAGAAGGTGAGCTGGAGCATCAGCCCCCAGCTCATCATCTCCGTCGCACCCAGTCCGAGGAACGAGATGCCGGCCTCAAGCAGGATCGCGGCGCCCATCACGAACGTCCCCTCGATCAACATCAGCGGTACCAGTACTGGCGCGAGATGGATGAACATGATCCGAAAATCGCTCGCGCCGGCCGCCCGGGCGGCCTTGACGAACGGCTGTTCGGACAGCGAGAGCGTCTCCGAGCGGATGAGCCGCGCCATCGTGCGCCAGAGCACCGACACCATCGCGATGATCACCACCCAGACCGAGCTCCCGTAGAACATCGCGACCACGAGCACGAGCGGCGTCGCCGGGATGGCGTAGAGGATGTCGACCACGCGCATCAGCACCAAATCGACCAGGCCCTTGTAGTAGCCAGACACGAGGCCGACGACCGAGCCGATGGCGATGACCGATAGCCCCGAGAGGAAGGCCACCAGCAGCGACACCCGGCTGCCGTAGATCCACTGGCTCAGCACGTCCTGGCCGAGGTGGTTCGTGCCCATGGGAAACCGCGGGTTCGGCTCCTCCAGCGTCGCCACGGCCCCGTTCGGCTTGTAGACGGTCTCAGTCGGCTCGTACGGCGCGATGTACGGCGCGAACACGGCCAGGAACACCGTGAACCCGATGATGCCCAGCGCGAGGAGCGCCATCCGGTTGGCGGCGAAGCGCCGGCCCATCTCGGCCGCCCGCGACCGATAATGGCCCAGCTGGACCCGCTGGCTCTCCGAGAGCCAGTCGGCCTCGATCCCGCTCATAGCTGCACCCCCTCCTGGGTCACCCGGGGGTCGATGTAGACCGAGATGATGTCGACGACGAAATTGAGGACGATGATGATCACCGAGATCATCATGAACGCGGCCTGGGCGACCGGGTAGTCACGCGCCAGTACCGCGTTCCACATGGCGTGGCCGACGCCCGGCCACGAGAAGACCGTCTCGAGGATGATCGACCCGCCGAAGGCGAAGCCGACCGCCAGCGCCGAGTAGTGGATCAGCGGCAGCAGCGCGTTGCGGGCGGCGTGGCGGAAGATGATCGAGCGCTCCGGCAGCCCCTCGGCCTGTTTGAGCTTGAGAAACGGCGAGCCGAGCAGGTCGATCATGTTGTTCCGGATGATGAGCGTCGGCTGGCTCAGCCGCCAGAGGAAGAAGATCGTTACCGGCAGGATCGCGTGTTTGAGGAAGTCCCACGCCAGGAACCGACCGGCCAACGACGTCTCGGTGTAGGTCACCGACCGCATCCCGCCGACGGGCAGCCAGTTGAGGTTGAACGAGAAGATCATGATCGCGATCATGCCGGTCCAGAAGATCGGCGCGGCGAAGGCGACCAGGACCAGGCCGGTCCCGTACTTGTCGAGCGGCCCGTTGCGATACCACGCGAAGACCGCCCCGATGAACGGCCCGATCGTGAACGCGAGCAGCACGGCCGGGAGGGTGATCGAGATCGTGTTCAGCGTCTTGTTCAGGATGAACGGCAGCACCGGCGAGCCGTGCTGGAAGGACACCCCGAGATTGCCCTGCACGAGGTTTTCGAGGTAGGCGATGTACTGGATGTGCAGCGGCTTCGTCAGCCCGTGCTGGCGGAGCAGCGCCTGGCGCTGTTCCTCGGAAAACCGGGGCGACACCAGCACGGTCGCGGGGTCGCCAGGCAGCAGCCGGAACAGCAGGAAGATGATGGTGACCACGGCGAAGAGCGAGATGACCATCAGCGCCAGCCGCTGCAGGATAAAGGTCGATTTCCGAGCCATTGCTACGTGTGTGTGGAAACGGCTACTTATCTGTTGCCTTGCCGGGTGCCGGGCGGCGGCTCAGCCGCCCAGCCCGATGAACTCCGTCGTGGGCGACCAGTCGACCGGCTTCATCAGGTTCCCGTTCTGGTAGCGGAAACCCGCCTCACGGAGCTTCTGGCGCGCCTGCTCGAGGCTGAAGTCGTAGGCCTCGACCTCGGCGTTGAAGTAGCGCTCGTTGGCCGGCGCGATCGGCGACTTGGCCACCTGGCCGTAGCCCTGGTGGACCGTGTCGATGATCTGCTGGCGGTTGAGCCCGTAGGCGACGGCCTGCCGCACGAGGACGTCGTTGAACGGCGCCCGGTTCGTGTTGATGAAGATGCCGTTGACCTGGATGCTCGGGTTGGTATCCGCGACCACGCCGCTGGCGTTATCGGCGCGCTGCCAGTCCGAGTAGCCGATCTCCTCGACGAAGGCCGCATTGCCGTTGATGACGTCGCCCACGGCCGCGGTGTTCGTCCCGTAGATGTTGTAGATCAGCGTGTCGAAGTCGTAGCGGTCGGCGTTGTAGTGGTCGGTGTGCTTCTCGTAGACGATCCGGTTACCCGGCTCGTAGTTGGTCAGCTCGAAGACCCCGCTGCCCGTCGTATCGGGGTCCTGCCACTGGCCGGGGTGGTCGACGCCCTGCTCCTCGGCGACGCCGTCCCAGACGTGCTGGGGCAGGATCGGGAGCCGGTACATGCTCACGGGGATGAACCCCGCGAAGGGTTGGTTCAGGTTGAACCGGACCGACCGACTGTCGAGGATCTCCGAACTCTCGTAGGGGTCGATGTCCGAGGCGAGGTAGGTGATGCCGTTGTCCTTGGCGTAGTCCCAGGTGAACGTGACGTCCTCCGGGGTCACCGACTCGCCGTCGTGCCAGGTCATGCCCTCGCGGAGCGTGACGTCGATCGTGGTGTCGTCGACGACCTCCCAGCTCTCGGCGGCGCCCTCCTCGACGGGTGCCCCTTGGGTGTCCAGCTGGATCAGCGGATCGTAGTTGAACTTGAACAGGAACTGGGCGACCGGCCCCGTGTGGGACATGAAGTTCGGGAACTGCTCGGGCGGCTGGACCGACGCGGCGACCATGACCGACTCGCTGGTCTGCCGGCTGGCCGTCATCATCGAGATGGGGTTGAAGTAGGCGAACCCGCCGAGCATGCGCTCCCACCCGGTGTAGAGGCTCTCGTTGTGGGCAACGAACACCGGGGGGTTGGTCATGTAGGCGACCGGGACGTTCTTCGCCAGCAGCTCCTGGCAGTCCTTCGCGAACTGGACCCGGTCGTCGACGTTCATCGAGCTGGTGAAGCTCTCGACCGTCGAGTCGTATTCGTCGTGGCCCCACTCGGAGAAGTTGCCGCCGCCCTCGCCCGTGTACTGGGAGTGGAAGCTGAAGAAGAGGTTGTAGTAGGGGAAGAGCCGCTCGGGCGTGTTCGACCACCCGATGTTCGCCATGTCGTAGTCCTTGGCGAACAGGGTGTCGACCCACTGGCCGGCCTCGTGGACCGACTCGTTGAACTGGAAGCCGAGCTCCTCCAGCATCCGCTTGGCCTGCTGGGCCTCCTGGTAGTAGGTCGGGTTGTCGCCCCGGGACAGGGTCAGCCACTCGACCGGCTCGACCGCCTCGTACTCGACGTCGGGTTCGGGCGAGGCGGTGTCCTGGGGGGTCTCGCCCCCGCCGTCACCGCCATCACCGCCATCACCGCCATCGCCGCCGTCGCCACCATCACCGCCGCCGTCACCGCCGTCGCCGGAACCACCACACCCCGCGACGCCGACCGCGGTACCCGTTGCTGCTACGCCTTTGATGAACTCCCGCCTGCGAGTAGGCATGTGTCACCGCTTATTACGCTGTTACAAAAACCTTGCTAGTCATTCCGTCGCATGATCGTTCATTCGGGTTGGGCTGCATGCCGCCGTCAATTGCGGTAGCCGGCGCGCTGGACAACGGTTATTAGCCCACCCGGGAAAGGCTGCGACACCCGTGCCACCGACAGTGCTCCTCGGCGCCTTCGCCCACGAGGCCAACACGTTCGTTCCCGACCCGGTCACCCGTAGCGACTTCCAGGCCCGACGCGAACTGTTCGGCGACGCCATCCTGGCCGAGATGGCCGGGACCGAGACCGCCATCGGCGGCACGATCGCGGCGGCGGCCGACCTCGACGTCGACCTCGTGCCGACCGTGGCGGCCTTCGCCACGCCGGGCGGCGTCGTTGCGACCGAGACCTTCGAGTTCTACACCGGCCAGATCGTCGACGGCGTCCGCGAGCACGAAGCCGACCTCGACGGGATCATCCTCCCGCTCCACGGCGCCATGGTCGCCGAGGAGCATTCGGATGGCGAGGGCGAGATCCTCGAGCGCGTCCGCGACGTCATCGGCGACGCGATGCCGATCGTCGTCACGCTCGACCTCCACGGCAACGTTTCGGAGCGGATGGTCGACCTCGCGGACGCCCTCGTCGCCTACGAGACCTACCCCCATATCGACAAGGCGGCGACGGGCGAGCGTGGCCTCAGGCTCCTTGACCAGATGATGGCCGGTTCGATCTCCCCGGTCATGCACCAGGAACGCCCGCCGCTCATCGCCTTCCAGCCCAAGGCCTACACCCCATCGGGGCCGATGGCCGAGGTCATGGCCGCGGCGCGCGACCTCGAGGGCCACGAGGCCGTCCTCAAGGTGAACGTCCTCCCGGGCTTCTACCACGCCGACATCCCCGAGATGGGCTTCACGGTCAGCACGGTCGCCGACGGCGACGCCGGTCTCGCTCGACAAACCTCGAGAACCCTCGCCGAAACGGTCTGGTCGATGCGCGAGCAGTTCATCGGCGACTATCCGAAGCCCCCCGAGGCCATCGCCGAGGCGAAAGCCTTCCGGGCGGAGATGGACCCCGACGCCGGCCCGGTCGTCATGGCCGACTTCGGCTCCAACCCCGGTGGGGGCGGCGCGAGCGACGGCACGACGGTCCTCCGGGAGATGCTCGAGCAGGGTCTCACCGACGCGGGCTGGGCGATCATGTACGATCCCGAAGTGGTGGAGCAGTGCGTCGCGGCGGGCGTCGGCGAGCGGGTCACGGTCACCCTCGGCGGCAAGAGCGACGGCAACCATGGCGCCCCAATCGAGGACCTCGACGGCTACGTCAAGGCCATCACCGACGGCCGGTACGTGAACCAGGGCACCTCCCACTCGGGCAAGGGCGTCCAGAACGCCATCGGACGAACGGTCAGGTTCGAGTGCGGGCCGGACGATTCGATCACCGTCGTGGTCGCCGAAACCCGGGCGTCCGCGTTCGACGCGGAGATCTGGCGCCATGTCGGCCTCCCGCCCGAGCGTCTCCACTACATCTGCATTCCGAGCCTCATCGCCTTCCTTGGCGACTACGAACCCATGTCGAGCGAGGTGATCCTCATCGACACGCCCGGGCTGAGCGCCGTCAACCCCGCCCGGTTCGACTACCGCCACATTCCTCGCCCGCTCTTCCCGCTCGACGAGCTGGCCGACGACGCCTATCCGCCCGCGTAGCCATCACGCCGGGGTGGCGGCGATCACCGAGATCTCGATCAGGATGTCGACCGGATGGTCGACCACCTCGACGGCGGTTCGGGCGGGGTAGGGCTCGTTCAACCGCTGACGATACGCGTCGTTGACCTCGGCGTAGTCACCCATGTCGTCGAAGTAGAGCGTCGCGTTGACGATGTCGTCGAGGCCCGCCCCCGCGACGGCCAGGATCGCCTCGACGTTGTCCAGCGTGCGGTCGGTCTGGGCGGCGGCCTTTTCGTCGACCACCTCGCCGGTCTCGGGGTCGATAGGCCCCTGCCCCGAGACGTAGATCGTGTCGCCGTGCTCGATGGCCTCGGAAAAGGGGAGATCGTTGCTCGGCCGGTCGGTGGAGAGTTCCTCCATGCGCCGTGGCCTCCCCGGCGGCGGGATTAACTCCACCGATCCGGCGAGACCGGCCGCTGCCCGCGGCGACGACACCGGTAAAGCCCCCTTGGGTGGGCCAGGCGAAGATTCAAAAGATCCCGGTTAGTAGGCCTTCTCCATGGAGACCCCAGTCAGAGGGCTGGAGCGATTCACCCAGTACGGAGAGAAGCCCCTGGAGGACTTCGCCCGCTCCCTCGACCTGCAGCGCGAGGCCGAGACCCACATTCCTGAGATCGCCTCGTCCAACCACCGGGGGGCCTCGAAGTACGCCCCCTACCCGCTCGTCTATATGGAGGATGCCGACGGCTCGACACTGACCGATGTCGACGGCAATGACTACCTGGACTTCCACTGCGGCGTCTCCGCGATCATCCTCGGGCACAACCCGCCCGCCCAGCGAGAGGCCGTCACGGAGCAGGTGACCAAGGGCCCCTACTTCGCGACCACCCACGAAACCGAGGTCCGGGCGGCCGAACTCATGAACGAACTCGTCCCGTACAGCGACCGTACGAAGTTCACGAGCACGGGCACCGAGGCGGTCATGAGCGCCGTCAAGCTGGCCCGGGCCTACACGGGCAAGGACAAGCTCCTGACCTTCGAGGGGATGTACCACGGCCACTCTGACTACGCCCTCGTCAACGTGCATCCGCCGGTCGAGAGCCTGGGGACGACCCGGAACCCGAACAAGATCCCCGAGTCGACCGGCATCCCCGGAGCCACCCTGTCGACGGTCGAGTCGATCCCGTGGAACGACGCGGCGCTGCTCGAGGAGACGCTCGAGCGCAAGGGCGACGAGATCGCCGCGGTGATCACGGAGGCCGTCATGAGCAACAGCGGCCTGCTCTGGCCGCAGCCGGACTACCTGTCGACCATCGAACGGCTCGCCGACGAGTACGACGTCGTCTTCATCCTCGACGAGGTCGTCACCGGCTTCCGGATGGGTCTCGGCGGCGCCCAGGCCTACTTCGACATCGAGCCGGATCTCGCGGTCTACGGCAAGGCTATGGCCAACGGCTACCCCGCGGCCGCCCTCACCGGAAAGGCGGCCATCATGGGCTTCATTCAGGGCCGGTCCGACCGGGCGACTTTCATGGGGACCTTCTCGGGGAATCCGCTCGTCCTGGCGGCGACGGAGGCCAACCTGCGCGAACTGAAATCCCTCGGCGACCGCGGCTACGACGAGCTCTTCCGGCGGGGCGAGCGGCTCGTCGACGGGCTCCGGGACCTGCTCGACGACTCGCCCCACGAGGGGTTCGTCCCCGATTTCGCCGGGTTCACGTTCCTGCACTTCACCGATGGCGACGACGACCCATCGGGCTGGCGGGACTGGCGCGACATCGGCGGTCGGACGGATATGGCCAAGTACGAGACGTTCGCGGCCGAGATGATCGGCCAGGGGGTGTTCATCCCGCCGAAGGGCGACCGGATCAACCTGACCCATGCCCACACGGACGAACACGTCGAACGGGCACTCGAAGCGGCGAAGCTGGCCATCTCGAAGGTCGAGTGACGCGCCGAGAAGTCGACCGTCAATCGGTGCATCGAACCAGCTGTCCGGTCATGCCGAACAACTGCTTCTTCAGGAATAGGTCACGTTTATCTCGATGACGTTGCTGATCTGTTTGACTAGCTCCGGGAGGCGGTCCTCGAACCAGTCGCCCTGGAACCGGGTGGTCGGGCCGGACACGCTCGTGGCACCCAGCACCGCCCCGTCGGGGTCGAGAACCGGGCTGGCGACGCATCGGAGTCCCTTTGAGTTTTCCTCCAGATCGAGCGCGACACCATCCGACCGAACCTGCTCCAGTTCGTCGTCCAGGGCGTCCCGATCGGTGATCGTGTTCTCGGTCTGGGCGGCCATCCCGTGGGTCTCCACGATCCGATCGATGCTCTCCTCTGGAAGGTGAGCGAGGATTGCCTTGCCGACGGCGGTACTGTGGAGGTACTCCCGCTTGCCGACGTAGGTGTCGATATTGACTGCGTTCTCCCCCTGCTCCATGACGAGGTAGACCACCCGCCCGTGCTCCTCGACGACGAGGTTGGCGAGCTCGCCGGTCTGGTCGGCCAGTTCCTCGATCTCCGGGCGGGCGATGGTATAAAGGTCCATCCGTTGCCGGGCCAGCCCGCCGACGTCGAGAAACCGAAGCCCGATTTGGTACTGATCGCCTCGCTGGACGACGAACTCGTTCGCCTCGAGGGATTCGAGGTGGTCGTGGACGGTGCTCTTGGCGATGTCGAGTTCGTTGGCAAGCTCCGTTACCCCCGCGCCATCCAGGCGACGGAGCCCCTCGATAATGGTGATCGAGGTATCGATCGATTTGATCGGGGAGGACCGCTGTGGTTGCATGCGAGGGGTATTTTTATACCACCACAATAAAGCTTGTCCGGCATGACCGGATATTCGGCGAATTTATTTGACAGCACACGCCCTGTAACGAACATTCGACAGGCCATAGACGGGATTTTCTCGGGTTTATGGCAGTTCTTTTGCAGATTGGCCGCTTCGGGTTCGATCCGGTAATACGGAACAGGAAATCGATCGCTCTGTTTCGGCGTCCGTACTTGTGGTTACAAGACTACAACTGTAATGGTAGTATTTTCATACACTCATCGGGATGATTGAGACAACGATAATCTCATCGCAACAGTTCTATAGTACATACTTTCAAATGACATAGCTACATCAGGATAATATTACAATAATTCGGTCTAAATACTGATATACATATTGAAAGTACAATACTCTTAATGATGACGGGTTTTCCTCGGCCCAGTCACGATTACCACTTGACGGGCTTGGAACTGCTACCGCCTTGTCCGACAACCCGAGACCGTGCCCGCCTCACAAACCCGACCCGACCTGGGCCCGACCACGGGTGGAAAGGGAACATTCCTTAATTGACCTGCTCAGATCCACCGAGCCGATTGGCACCATGGTCAGACGCCGGACGTTTCTGGCGATCCTCCTCTCGATCGGATCGGGTGGTTGCTTGCGGCTCTCGCAGGACGAGTCCACCGCGACACCCGGGGCGACGGCGTCGTCGACACCCGGCTCGACGACGGCCGGCGGACCGGCTACCCAGACGGGGACGGCCACGGCGACACCGCCCCCAGAACCCACACCCGACTCCCCCCTCGGTATCAGCGATGCGGGCCTGAAACCGCTCGTCGCCGATGCCCATACGTCGGCCCTCGCCGGCCGGTCATTCACGATCGAATTCCAACACACCGATGTCGTGGATGGGGATCGCCGCCTCGACACCATGACCCGGTATCGGGACAACCGGACCCAAGCGGCATCTTACGACGGCCTCATTCGTGGGCTCGTCAATGCTGGATTGTTCGACACCGTGCGCCGCACCGAGACCGACGGGCAGGTCCGGTTTTCGGCGACGGCCTCCCAGCCCAGTGACGGCGGAACACAGCATCTCCCCTGGTGGATCGCCCGGGAGGGCGATCGCGTCGAGTCGTTCAGTGGTGAGGCCACGATCCGGGCCAGCGGGATCGTCGAATCGCTCACGGCTACCCTCGAAGTCGTCCGCGACGATCGCCTCGAGACCCACCGATCCCAGCTACACGTGACGGACGTCGGATCGACGACACTCGACATGCCATCGTGGGTCCAAACCGCATGAAATCCACCGGGAAGCAGCAAGGCCCGGCAATCACTCTGCGGCCGTCCAGGAAATGACCGTTTCGTCGTGCACCGGGAACCTCGAACGCCCCATAAAAAGACGAACGCCACGGGTGTTCGACGGGACGAACACCCGGCCGAATGTTATCTGGGAAACGAACGGTCAGACTCGATCTCCTGGGCATTCAGGAGCATCCTCTTAATCCCTCGACGCATGCGCTGGGAGACGGCATTGTCCGAAATCCCGAGCTCGTTGGACAATTCTTGGAGAGTGGCCCCTCGGGGCACCTCGAAATACCCGGTGTCGAGGGCCATCTGAAGGGTTTCGCGCTGCGCGTCAGTCAACACGTCATCCCGGGGCGCTTGCGCGTCCTGTAGGTCGTAGAGCCGGATGACATCGAAATCGACGCCATTCCCATTGGCCGACTCGAAAAATCGGTCGACCCCATCCTGATCCGGAAACCCGAAGCGGCACAGCCACCCTTCACTCGTAACCTCGGCGGACATCACGATTCCCCCGACATCGACCAGTACCGGATAGAGGTCGGTATCGGCCCCACGATCGATGATCTTCATCTGATACAGCCGCTGGTCCCCGACGTCGATCGAGCGAACAGGGGTCACGGTGGGATCCTCGCGAAGGGCCGCGTCAAACCGCTCGAATTCCTCCCCGTTCGCCCAGAACACCAATTCCCAGTCGCCATCAGCATTGGTGTTCCTGACCCATTGGACCTCGACCTCAGGAACCCCCCGGAGGGCCTCCCGCAAGAGCGGATGATCGAGCTCGACCTCGATGAAGATCATCTGGGTTCGTCCTACGGACGGGAGAATCGATAGCCGAGTGTTAAAAATGTTCGTCACGGTTTTTCACTACAGTTTGGTCCGAGGGAGGAGGTGCTCTAGGCCGACCTGGTGGCAGTGGGTTCACCCGACTGTCATCACCTCAAAGCCGGGAGAGGCCCCGCGGTCCCATCGGCCTGGTGCTTACGGGTCAGACAGACCTCTCGTGCCCTCTCGTATTCAGCACGAGGAGTATTGACAGACAGTCGGTAGATCGCTGAGCGTCGACTGGAAGGAGAGAAGATAGGCATCGAATCAAGTGGCCCTCAGCCATTGCCTTTGGTTGTCGGCGTCTGTTCAGGACATCCTTCCAACCAAAATGAATAATCTTTGATAGAGTGGTGGGGGAAGCTATACTCGCGGGAGAATTCCCCGTCTAACGCAAGGGATTCCGAAATTACATCTCGGTGTTTCTCGCTTCCTTCCGTGTTGATCACGAATCCCCGGAGGTCGGGAGCTGGCCTTTCCGAGACAGTGCCCCGCACGATGATTGTATCACCCGCTGTCGAAGGGGTTAGTTCAACCGAGTCAATCGTCGCGTGAGAACAGTCGGCGGTCACTGTAGGACTGTCTGACTTTCCGTCCCCGACAGATCCCGAGACACACCCCGTTAGTCCGCCAATACTTCCGACGACCAGTGAGAGAACGTCGCGGCGCCGCATAGGTTTCACTTTTCACATCCACGTTACATTAAGCCGGCTAACGGTCAAATAACCGGTTCACCGATACGCGACATATATTTGTCACCACGTTTTCATGGCCCTCGGGGAGAATCGTCGCCTCAACGCATATCGGCTCCATTGACCGAAACCCACATCGCGTTCATCCAGAGGCCCAAATTTCTCCAGCCACCAATGGTCATTCCCCGCAAATGGACTGACTGGGATTGATGACAACGCCGCGATTGCCTCGATGGCGGATCACGGATTCCTGTGACCCGGTGAATGCGATGGGTTTCCAGCCCTAGTGAACCGACTAAGAGCAACCTACTGGTATGCCACGCACGAGGTCATCGTCTCCCCGGCCGGTGGACGGGACGGATTACAATCAACCAACGACCGACCCGTTCGATCAGGACAAGGTAAATTGAGCCACGCCCCCAACGGCCCGGTATGAAGGTCCTCGTACCCGTCGACGGTTCGGAGTGTAGCTTTCGAGCGCTGGAGTTCGCCGCCGAATTCGTCACCCGGTATGAAGGGACGCTGGATGTGGTTCACATCACCGACTACCAGAACGAGATGTCGAACGAAATCCTCACCCGGGCCCAGCAACTCCTCGCCGACGCCGGGATCGACGAAGAGCCATCGGTGGTCACGGATACCCGGATGTCCAAACCGAAATACGCGGATCAGGTCGGAAAGGACATCCTGCAGCTCACTGAAGAAGGAAACTATAATCACATCGTGATGGGCCACCACGGGACGGGTCGCATAGGCCGGGCCATACTCGGCAGCGCAGCCGAAACGGTGGTCCGGGCCGCCGAGCATCCGTCCACCATCATCCCGTGATCCCGTAACTCAGAAACCTAACACCATGTACGAACACGTCCTCATTCCCACCGATGGGAGTCAGCAAGCCCTGGTCGCCGCCCGCTACGGGGCCACGATCGCCGAACGGGTCGGGGCGACCGTCCACGTCCTCAGTGTCGTCGATATTGGTGCGTATAGCGAGCAGCTGGCCGATGTCGATCCCGACGTCCGAGCGCAGGAGCAGCACCTCGAAGCCCGAGCCAAGGAGGCAGTCCTGGCGGTCGACGAGCAGCTTTCCGACGAATACGATCTTACCTTGACCACGGCGGTCGATCACGGCGTGCCGTACGAGGCGATCAACGACTTCGCGGTGGCGAACGACATCGACCTCGTGACAATGGGAACGCACGGTCGGAGTGGCGTCGACCGGCTTCTCCTAGGAAGCGTCGCCGAGCGGGTCATCCGAACGAGCGAGGTGCCCGTCCTCGCGGTCTCCCGGACAGCCGCTGTGCATCACCGAATCGACCTCGAGGCGATCCTGATCCCGACCGATGGGAGCCCCGCCGCCGAGGCGGCCGCCGAGCACGGCCTGCGCCTGGCCAAACACCACTCGGCTTCGGTGGACGTCCTGAACGTCATTCGATCCGGTGGCGACCTGCCCGGCGTCGATGACCCGACTCGGCAGGCGGCGGAAGACGCCGTCGACCGCGTGGCCCAGACAGCCGAGGACATCGATATTCCGGTACGGACCCACGTGCAGACCGGCCGCCCGGCGAAGTCGATCCTTCGGTTCATCGATACCAACGGAATCGATTTGGTTGCGATGGGCACCGGAGACCGGTCGAGGGTGACCAGGCACCTCCTCGGCAGCGTCGCGGAAACGGTCATTCGAGAAAGCGAGAGTCCCGTGTTAACCACGCGTGAAGCCGTACCATCACCGGATACGACGGTCGATGATACCTCCGATGAGTAGCGGGTTCCGGACTGATCCCAGCCAATCGCTCAGAGCGACCGATTCGACCCGGAATTGGGATGCAACCCGGGGGGCTCCGTTTGCGTCGCCATCACCCCAAACCTCGCGGAGTCCCGTGAACTGACAGAGCATTTCGATGAAACCCCCGACGACACCGCCAATCGGAGTGGGAGAGGAACCCCTCCCGGCCCGTCCACCACACAGCCAAACGACCAAGGAGGTCGCCACCCAACACCAGCCAGGATGTACGAGCGGGTGGTGATCGCCGTTGATGGGAGTGACGAAGCGAGGCGCGCAGCCCGATGTGGCCTCCAGCTCGCACAGCGTTTCTCCGCGACCGTCGAGGCCCTATACGTCGTTGAACGGAAGGCACTCCGGCTCACAGAAACGGCGAGCGAGAAGGCCGAGCTTCGAGAACGCGGGCAGGCGGCCCTCGCAGAAATCGAGGAGCTGGCCGCAGCACTCGGGCACCCCGTGACCTCGAATCTGGGCGAGGGCAAACCGGCTGTCGAAATCAGTGAGTACGCCGCTGCGCACGGTGCGGACCTCATCGTCGTCGGGCGACAAGGCATGACCGGGATCGGCCGGCGACTCCTGGGCGGTGTGACCGAGCAAGTCCTCCACCGGAGCGACGTCCCCGTACTGGTCGTCCCGGGCGAGGGGGACGAGGGCGTACTGGAGAGTGGTTGTTCGCGAGTCCTCCTCACGACGGACGGCAGCGAAAACGCCGAGGCGGCGATCCCGCATGGACTAGCGATCGCCCGGCACCATGAGTCGGCCGTTCACGTGTTGAACGTCGTGGATCTCCAGGCGGCAGGTGGCGTTTTTCACGCCGGGGGTCTCGAACAGGAATTCCTCGACCGGCTCGACGCGATGGGCCATGACGCCGTCGACAGCGTCGCGACCACCCTTGAGGAATCCGACCCTGGTCTGAGCGTAACGACCGCCGTCGAGCGGACAGCGTCGTTCGATGGGGCCGCCGCCGGCATTCGTGAATACGTCGACGAACACGGGATCGACCTCGTCGTGATGGGTTCGCACGGCCGGTCAAATCTCAAGCGACAACTCCTGGGCAGTGTCGCTTCCAGCGTGCTCCGGACGGTTGACGTTCCGGTGCTCGTGGTTAAGCGTCCATCGTGAGCCGGTTTCGGACTGAATGTCCTCCAGGACAGGATGGTTTCACCCGTCCGGGCGACGGAGCAGCTCCAAGGTGGGCTTGTCTCGATTGCCGATCCGGTCTCGACAAACCCGCCCTGGTTCAGAAACCAGGGAGAGTCGCTCGTTCTCCGCCCTGCAACGGGCCCGATCCATCGGCTCCGGTCGCACGTGACCGTGGCTGGAGTGCTGATCGAGGGAAGACTGCTCAGCTCGAGGGGAGGATTGCAAACACTGTTCATTTTCGTCTGTCGTCATACATCACTCGGTGAAACAGTTCCCAGTGTACTCCGGCTCTACGGAGCATCAGGTAAGAAACTCCGTAATCCGGCCGCTCGCCGTCGAATCAGGACGTATCGACCGCTTCCAGATCACGGTCTAACGGTTCCCGACCCCAAGAATTCCCACCATGATGATGGCCTCAACCTTATGGTGGGGGGACCATTACCATCGAAGGTACCTCTTAATGATCACTGTCGAGTTCGAGACGGACAACCCGATCCTTCAAACGGCTCGAGAGGCGGTCCCCGAAATGTCGATCACGATCGAGAACGAACAGTCACCCGGTCCAGATGACGACGGAAATATTCATCTCCTCTTCTGGGCGTCCGGCGGCGACTACGAGGCGTTCGAGCGGGCCCTCGACGACGATCCAACCGTAACCGACCCGAGAGTAATCGCCGACACGGGCCACAGTCGACTGTATCGGGTCATCTTCACGGACGAGGGCATGGCCCAGACCGCTCACCCCGTGTGGGTCCGCCTCGACGGCACCCTCCTCCACTCCGAATCGACCGACAACGGCTGGTTCGTTCGGATGCGGTTTCCCGAACGGTCGGCCCTCATCGCGTTCCAGTCGTGGTTTGATGATCACGATCTCCCGTTCATCGTTACCGGTGTATATGAAGCGGATGAGATCCCGGAGACGGGCCTGGGTCCGAAGCTCACGGACATCCAGCGCGAGACGCTCATCGCGGCCTACGAGAACGGATACTTCAGCGTTCCGCGCGAGAACAGTCTCGTCGAGCTGGCCGACGAGCTCGGCGTGTCAGATTCGGCAACCTCCCAGCGCCTCCGCCGGGGGCTGGCGAAGCTGGTCGAGTACGACTTGATCCAGGGCTGAAACCCGTGCAGATCAGTCGGTCGATCGGGCGACGCGATAGATCTCGATTCCGTAATTCTGCTGACCATCCTCGGCGTCGTACCGGTAGCCGCCGCGGATATCGATGTTGTTGGCTTCCGCCGTCTCGATCAAGCGTGTCAACGCGCTGTCGAACGCCGCTCGGTTCGTGATATCGTCGGGCTGGGTCTCGAACGTACTCATGGTTATCATGACGAGAACGTAGTTTCGTATGCGGGGATCAGAGCCCGACCGCCGGAACCTCCGACGCAGGGTAATGGCCCGATCCGCCATGACGCAGAGTGGGAGTCGAAAGGGGTACACCCAGCAAGGGGCTTGCGTTCGCGCTACGCCATCATGACGCGTCCGACGGATAACCTTATGGGTGAACTGACCGTCGATGATCATAGTCCCTTAAATGGCGGCGGCTATCTCGACGCGAGGAGTCGTCCGATCGTCCCACCCTCCAGCTCCGCCAACGGCAGGTTGGCGTCGCCATCGCCGCTCCCGATGGTTTGCCCCTCGAACCCGGCGAGTTCGTCCGCGATCCGATGGCCCGACGGACCTTCCGTAGCGCCGTCTAGCCGGGTAGCCGCTAATAGGGCTTCGAGCCGTGGCTAGCATCGCCCGGATCGACACCGCTTCCGGGTGGCTCAGCCCTGGGGGGAGTAACTCGCACACCAGCCCTCCGGCTCGATCGTCCCCTCGACAATCGCACACGCGCCCAGCCCGTCACCGTTCTGATCGGGGATGTAGAAGATACAGCCGGAGCACTGCTCGCCGTCGCTCGGCTCTGACTGGTACTGGACCGCCTCCTTGGTGGAGAGAGCCTCCGGGTTCCGGCGGTTCCCGCCGATAGCGGTCGCCGTCGCGTACTCGTCGGGCACTCCCTCGCCGTCGTCCGGTTCGGGCTCCGTCGGCGGTTCCGTCGGTGTCGGCGTCGGTTCGCCACCCCCGCCACAGCCAGCGAGGCCGGAGGTGATCGCCGCGGCGACCAGGAGGAACGACCGTCTCGTTTTGTCGGGCTGCTCGGACATCAGCCGGCCATTACGATCCGTGACTAATACCCCGTTGGCGAATTCCTATGCGAAGAGAATCGGGTAAATCGTTATGTCGATGGCGGCCCGAGTTTGGCTCTTCGGCCGGCCAGGGCACAAGCACACCGCCGTCAATCGAGCGGCAGGTCGATCCGGCTCCCGACCCCGACGGGCCGAAACGCCTCGGGAAGCCGATCGGCGAGGATCGTTTGCGCCCGAAACCCCGTGCAGTGGGTTCCGGCGAAGAGGTCGAGCTTCCCCCCGAGGAAGTCGGCGAGATCGTGCACCGCCTCGTCCTCCATCGCGACGAGGTGGGTCCCCCCGATGACGTACCGGACCTCATCGCCGGTTACCGCCTCGGCGTACTCGATCGTGTTGCGCAGCCCGGCGTGACAGCAGCCAAGGACGAGCGCCGTGCCCGCATCGGTCGTCACCGCGAGTGCCTGGTCGTCGATCACGGGATCGTCGACGAGGTCGCCGTTTTCGTCAAGCTTCCCGACGGTCGTCTCGACGTGCTCTCGGGGGATTTCGCCCAACGCGACGACGTCGGTATCGACCTCGACCGGCGTGCGGTGTTCGACGAGCTCCGCACCGCTTTCGACCTCGGCCTTCGAATAGGGAATGCCGATGTACACGGGCTCGGGGAGCGGGTCGCCCCCGGGGAACTCCGTCGTGTATCGCTCCGTCCATACCTCGGGATGGAGATAGACCGTCGGCTTGTTCATCGGGTCGAGGAACTGATCGAGCCCCGCGGTGTGATCGAGGTGGGTGTGGCTCAGGACGATCGTTTCGAATCGGGTGGGGACGTCGAGGAGCCGGGCGTTGTGGACGACACTCCCGGACTGCCCCGTGTCGTAGAGGACGTCGTCGACGGCCGCGGCAAACCCCCATTCGCCCCGGAGCCCCCGCGGAACCGGCGTGACGACCGTGTTATCGACGAGAATGGTGACCGAGACCATGATCCTCCCAGTTCACCGGCTGGCAGAATGAAGCTATCGCCCACCGCACCGGATCCGTCCTCACCGATCCTTACCGGGTGGCCTTGTACTCGTTCGCCAGCGCCTGCATCGACTCGCGGGCGTCGCCGAAGAGCATGTACGTGTTGTCATACGTGAACAGCGGGTTGGGGATGCCGGCGTAACCGTGGCTCAGGCTCCGTTTGTTGATCACGACCACGTCCGCCTCCCACACCCGGAGGATGGGCATACCTTGGATCGGGCTCGGCTCGTCGCTGAGCGCGGTGGGATTCACCACATCGTTGGCCCCCGTCACGATCACGACATCGGTGTCCGCAAAGGTCGGGTTGACCGCCTCGAGCTCCTCCATCTGCTCGTAGGGCACGTCCGCCTCGGCCAGCAGCACGTTCATGTGGCCCGGCATCCGGCCGGCGACCGGGTGGATCCCGAAGGCCACCTCGACGCCGGCTTCGCCGAGCATGGCCGCCAACTCGGCGACGGCGTGCTGGGCCTGCCCGACCGCCATCCCGTAGCCCGGCACGATGACCACGCGTCGGGCCGTCTCGAGGAGCATCGCGACCTCCTCCGGCGAGGTCGACATGATGTTGCCCTCGTAGATGTCCGCGACGTCCCCCGCCCGCGTGTCCCCGAGCCCGCCGACGAGCACGTTCCGGAGCGAGCGGTTCATCGCCCGGCACATGATGGTCGTGAGGATCATCCCGGACGCCCCGACGAGCGTCCCGGCGATGATCAGGACGCTGTTGTCCAGGACGAACCCGGTCGTGGCCGCCGCCAGCCCGGAGAGGGAGTTCAACAGCGCGATGACGACGGGCATGTCGGCCCCGCCGATCGGCACGACCAGCAGCACGCCGAGGACCGATGCGGCGACGAGCAGCCCCCAGTACGCCGGCACCCAGTCCGCCGTCAGCGCGCCGGCCACCCCCGCAGGCCGGCCGACGAGGACGGCCGCAACGGCCACACAGACCAGGAGGACGCCGGCCTTGACGGTCTGCTCGCCCGGGTACCGGATCGGTGCCTCGACATACCCGTGGAGCTTGCCGGCGGCCACGAGGCTCCCGGTGAATGTCACGGCCCCGACGACCCCCGCGACGGCGGCTGCCCCCGTCACGTCGTAGGCCGCCACCTTCGCGGCACCGCCCGCCCCGAAGAGGTCGATGAGCTCTGCGCCGGCCACGAGAGCCGAGGCACCCCCGCCGAAGCCGTTGAACAGGCCCACCAGCTGGGGCATCTGCGTCGTCTCCACGCTCGTCGCGAGCCACGTCCCGATCGCCGCGCCGACGAGGAGGGCGGCGAATAGCACCAGCGGCGAGAGGATCTCGAACCAGAGCACCGTGATCCCGACGGCGAGGAGCATCCCCGCGGCCGAGATGAGGTTGCCCCGCATCGCCGTCCGAGGATGGGTCATCTCGCGCAGCCCGAGGATGAAGAGGGTCGCCGCGACCAGGTACGCGACCGAGAGGACCGCGTCGGGCAGCCCACCGAGCAGCCCGGCCACGGCTCAGTCCTCCCTCCGCCGGCCGAAGCGCCGGAGCATGAAGTGGCTCACAAGGTAGCCCCCGACGACGTTGATGGTCGCCATCACCACCGCGACGAACCCGAGGACCGTCGCGAGCGTCGTCGACCCGGAGCCCGCCACCAGAACGGACCCGATGAGCGTGATTCCCGAGATGGCGTTGGCCCCCGAAATCAATGGCGTGTGGAGGGTCGCGGGGATCTTCGTGATGATCTCGTAACCCACGAACGCGGCCAGCACGAACAGCGTCAGGTTCTCGACGAACGCCATCAGCCGGCCCCCTGGGTATCGCCGGTCGTTCCCACGTCGGGCGCCCGGACCGTTCCGTCGTGCGTGAGCAGCGTCGCGTCGACGATGTCGTCGGCCGTATCGATGGCCACCTCGCCGTCAGCGAGCAGGTGCTCGAGGAAGTTGGCCGCGTTGTTCGCGAAGAGCTGACTCGCCGTGTGGCTCACCGTGCTCGGCAGGTTGGTCGGCCCGAAGACCGTGACACCCGTGTGCTCGACCGTCTCCCCGGGCCGGGTCGGCTCGCAATTGCCCCCGCTCTCGGCCCCGAGATCGACGACGACCGACCCAGAAGCCATCGCCTCGATCATCTCGGTGGTCACGAGTGTCGGGGCCGGCCGGCCGGGGACGGCCGCCGAGGTGATCACGACGTCGGCGTCACGGACGGCGCTCGCCATCATCTCCCGCTGTCGGCGGTAGAACGCCTCGTCCTGCGCCCGGGCGTACCCCGCCTGGTCTTCCGCCGCTTCGACATCGAGGTCGAGTTCGAGGAAGTCGGCGCCGAGGCTCTCGACCTCCTCCTTCACCTCGGGCCTGATGTCGTAGGCGCGCACCCGGGCCCCCAACCGCTTGGCCGTCGCGATGGCCTGCAGCCCGGCCACGCCGGCGCCGACCACGAACACGTCGGCCGGCCGGACGGTCCCCGCGGCGGTCATCTGCATCGGAAACAACTCGGGCAGGGCGTTGGCGGCCAGCACGGCCGCCTTGTAGCCCCCGATGCTCGCCATCGAACTCAACACGTCCATGCGCTGGGCGCGACCCGTCCGGGGGATGCGTTCGAGCGCGAAGGCGCTCACGCGGCGCTCGACGAGCACCTCGAGGTCGGCATCGTCGAGCGCATGCGGCCCGAGCAGCCCGATCACGATCTGGCCCCTTCGGTACGGATCGATCGGCGCGTCGGCGTTGGCCCCGAGGGCCCGCACTTGGAGGACGACGTCGGCCCGATCGAACACCGTCGCTCGCTCGTCGACAACGTCGCACCCCGCAGCCCGATACTCGGCGTCCGTCCAGTCCGACCCGTGGCCGGCGCCAGGCGCAACCATCACGTCGAGCCCGCGATTCACGAGTTTGTTCGCCACCGGCGGGATGAGCGCAACCCGCGCTTCATCCGCCGCCGTCTCGGTCGGGACGCCCACGATCACGCCCGGACCGCCCCCGTCGCACGGATATCCACCCGCGATTCGCCGCTATCGTTTCCCCACATCACGCCGCCCATCGTCCACCCTCGTTCTCCAGCCATTCGACGCGGGCGGGCTTAGATGTTGGTCCTCGGGCCCCGAATGAACGGTCGCTCCATCCGGCATTGATCCCGAACTACAACTCCCGATCCCTTCCCCCGCCCATCACCGCGTCGTCGTTTCGGGAACGAGCCCACGACCGATGGGCGGCACGCCCTCGGCGGTGACCAGCAGCGAATCGAGCCGGACGCGGTTCTCGCGGTAACCGATCTTCAGCGTGTGGGTGCCACCGTCGAGGTCGAACTGACGGGGCCCGTCAACGTCGTCACCCGGTGCGGGGACGGCGTGCCACCGCCAGCCCCGATAGGCCCGGAGGTGGTCCCACGCGATCCACTCGCCGTGGTCCACCCGGAGCCAGAACGAGTTGCCGTCCTTCGCCCACACCCGCCCATAGATCTCGTAGGCTCCGGGCTCGACGTCGACCGTGTACGTGCTGATCCCGCTCCGCGTCGGCGGCTCGCCCCGACTCCGGGCCCCGCGGACCGCGATGTAGCTGCCGTTGCCCGCACTCGCGTCCTCGCCCCGCTGGAAGATCTCGCCGATCTCGCCCTGGGCCGCATCGAGCCAGACCGTCGAGGCCGAGGTTGGGTTCGCCGGCGCGACCCGGCCCCCGGAGACGATCGGGCTGAGCTCGGCGTCCCCGGCCATGAGGTCACCGTACGCCGCGATCCCGAACGCCTCCTGGAGTTCCGCGTTCGTCTTCCCGATGAGCGCCCGGGGTTCGGCGCCGAGTCGCTCGCCGACTTCGTTCCACGTCTCGCTCCCGGGCTCGACGAGCTGGCGGAGCGCGTGCGTCGTCGGAACCGGCACCGAATCAGGAGCCTGCTCGCCGAAATACGCCGGCCGGCCGTCGACGAGCATGCCGTCGTCCCAGCCGGGCCAGAACAGCTCGTCGATGCGCAGGTGCTCGCGTTTGACGGCCTCGAACCGGACGTTCGCGGTGCGCCGCGGCCGGTACTGGTTGTCGACGGCGAGCAGCCGCGGCAGCGTCTCCTTGTCGACGTTGACGTCGATCTGGTTGTCCAACGTATTCTCCCGCAGGACCATCAGGTCCTCCGACGCCCGGATGCCCACCTCCCAGTCCTCGATCGTCGACCCCTCGACGACGATGTTGCGCGTATATGGCTCGTTCCGGTTGATGCCGCTGCCCGGCCCCCGGCTGACCAGATGGGCGTCACGCACCCGGACGTTCCGGCTGTAGCGGAAGAGGATGCCCTGGTTGCCGCCGTGGTCGTCGTCCCACTCCGGGCCGATCAGGTCGCCGTCGTCGTCCTCGAGCGGCCCGATCCCGTAGGCGACGAACCCGTCGACCGTCCCGTAGTCGGCGAAGCGTTCGTGTTCCCACCGGAACTGGTGGCGCGTGAGGGCGAGGCCGCCCCCACAGGCGAAGGCCGTGTTGTCCTCGAAGGCGAGCAGCGGGAGGTGGCTCGCCGGCACCAGCTCGTTTGTCGCCGTGCGTTCGATCAGGCGTTCCATCCCGTCCACGAACGCGACGGGGAAGGTCGGGACCTCGTCCGCCCGATCCCCGATCTCCTCGTCGCCCTCGAGCGGGCGGTCAAGGAGCGACCGGTTCCAGAAGGCGAAGCCGTGATGGCGATGCCCGGCCGCGACGTTGTCCCGGAGTGCGACCTGTGAGCCCTGGAGCCAGAAGCCGTGACCGCCGTGGCCGAAGTCGTCGACGTGGCCCGGCTCCCCGTCTTCCCTGAACTCGCGGCTGTCGAGCCGTTCGCCGCTCCCGGTCGACCGCAGCGCAAAGTTGCGCTCGAACGTGCCGCGTTCGTCGCCCGCCTCGGCGACGAATCCCGCCCCGAACACGTCGTAGGTGATCGACTCGCGGGCGTTGACGTGGCTGTGGTGATTGACGATGCCCCAGCCGGGGCTTCCGTTCACGACGACGCCCTCGACGAGGTGGGGGGCGGCCCCGATGCCGGTGATGTGAAAGTGCAGCGCGTAGCGCGCCTTCGGGTTCGGCTCGACGTCCGTCGGTGGCGTCCCGTGCAGCCCGTTGGTGAACGGGTAGGACTTGTCGGTCCGCCCGAGCCCGGCGAACGTGGCATAGCGGATGTCGGTCTCGGTACTGTGGATCATCACGTGGCCACGGCGGCGAGTGGCGGTTGTTTCCGAGTCGAACCGGACGTTCCGCGAGAGCGAGAGCACGTAGGCGTCGAAGGCCTCCCTCGGGGGGACGTGATCGTACTCGAGGGGCCGATCGAGGGTCACGGCCGTCCCGTTCACGGTGTCGATCCGGACCGCCTCATCCTGGTTTTCGAGCGGGGAGAGCCCGGGGACGACGAGGTCGTCCCCCGGCTGCCAGTTCTCAGGCGATTCCGGCAACAATAGGGTCTCGTCCCCGGCCTCCGGGAACCGGTCGAGCGCCGTCCAGGCGGTCGTCTCCGCCCCGTAAATGGACAGTTCGCCCATGGCGACCAGCCCGCGACTCACCCGGTCCGGATCCCACCCGGTATCGATCGGGCCACGGTCGATGAACCTGACGTGGGCGTTGACGTCCGACCTGACCGGGTTCCCGGGCGTGCCGATGGTCAGCGTGCTCCCCGGATCCGTCACGATCGTGTCGACGAGGAGCTGGGTGTCGGTCGTCGGGTCGAACGACAACGCCCCTTGGACCCGGACCCACTCGAGACGGGCCGATGGTTCGCTGGCGAGCCGGACGGTGTGGTCTTCCGGAATCAGGACGCGAGCCCCGTCGTCGGGCACCGCGCCGTTCTTCCAGGTCGACGGCGCCCCCCAGCGGCCGTCTTGCACCGCGGTATGCGTCGCGTCGTTCGGCGGGACGAGATCGAGTGCTGACTTGTCGCCACCCTGGATCGATCGGGCGGCCTGGAGCAGGTCCGCGGCCACCCCGGGGTTCGAGACGACGCCGCCGGCCACGCCGGCCCCGAGCAGGGCCAGCAGCGTCCGTCGACGCGGCCGCCGGTCGGCGACCGTCGAGAGGACCTCGCCGAGGGTTTTAAGTCGCGAATTCGACCGCGAACGCTTCCCGGCCATGGGTTACTTTCTCCCATGACTCCCGAACGGAACGTAAAGGCAATGGCCGAACGCGTGATCACATATGATCTTTGTGGCTATCGGTCGGGGAGGGTACTCCGTTACGGACCGGTTTCAATATCATGGAGGATAGCGCCGTTACCCGATCGACGGTCCCCGGTATTCCACGGCGGTGAGAATCCTCAGTACCCATTTGGTTGAGCCCCGTCAAGATCCTCCCGATGGCTTCGATCGCTCACTCCCTCGTCGCCGCCCTCCTCGGCGCCCACGGCTGGGTGCACTTCGTCTACGTGGCGTCGAATCAGGGCTGGTTTGGCCCCGGCGACGGGTGGGTTTGGAACGGTCGCTCATGGCTGCTCTCTCGGTTCCTGCCCGAACGGGTGATCATCTCGCTGGCGAGCGTCTTCTTCGGCCTGGCCGGATTTGGCTTTATCGCCGGTGCCGTTGGCCTTTTCTTCGCTTTTCAGTGGTGGAGGCCGGTCACGGTCGTCGCGGCCCTCCTCTCCACGCTGCTCTACATCATGCTGTGGGACGGCCGGTTCGCTGACATGCCGGCCAAAGGCGCCCTCGGCGTGCTCATCAATCTCGTCGTGATCGGGTGGGTCGTTCGCCCGATCTGACGGGGTCCGACTCGCCCAACGTTCCTCCGGCCGGTGGATGGCGAAAGAGTCAACCGGGGCGGCCGGCCGTCCATTCGCGAGCGCCGCTCGCAATCGCTATCGACGACACCCTGGACACCGGTGAGCAACCGGAAGGTGGCCTCCGGAAACGACGTCGGGACCGCGGGGATCCAGATGTCCACGGGGAGCCAGAGCCGAACGCGTGCTCGGATCATGCCGGCTCAGCCATTCCGGTGAGGGTCCTCGAGGTCCCGAGCCCGTTCGTCGATCTTCGAGAGCTCTCGCTGGATATCGTCGTCCTGCCCCCCATGGCCCACTCGAACGGACAGGTCGAGCGGGGACGGAGCGAACCGGTGCTCCCCATCCCCCTCGTCGTCCGCTTCCCGGCCGAGGAAAGCGAGGAACAGGTTCCAGATCCCGTGGAGCATCGCTCCCGACTTGGCACGTCTCGGTTAAGTATTCCCACCCCGGTCGACCAGCGGAACCACTTTCCATGGCCGCTCGACCCGATCGAGCCCGGACTGTCACCTGCCCCCGACTTCACCTGTCCGCGAGATTTTATGGTAATTCCTCCGCTGCCGACTTCCGCCAGTAGTTATCGCAAACAATAACGACAGTATCGACAAACAGCTCTGACTTTACACGGTCGAAAAATCCGTCTTAATCCGGATAAATTGGCCCGAACACTGCGAGGGCTACAAGAGGGCCCGAGGAGTGGTCCCTCCAATGACGGCCCCGACGAACCGGACCGGACCAGGAATCCCGAGTGTGGCAGCACGACCTCCCGGCGACATCGTCCCAGTATCGTTCGAGAGGACTTGTCGGCTCCCGCTATGATAGCCTTCGATAACGGATCTCGATAGATGACCGAGGAACGACCGTCGATCCTGATCGTCGATGACGAGCCGGAGTTCGTCGAACTCCTGTCGGCCTACCTCGCGGGCGATTACCAGGTTACAACCGCGTACGGCGGCGAGGCGGCACTCGAACACGCCGATACCACGATCGACGTCATCTCGCTCGACCGTCGCATGCCGGACCTGTCCGGGGACGAGGTCGTCACTCGCCTCCGTAAGGACGGCTGGCCTGGCGGCATTCTGATGGTCAGCGCGGTCGAACGCCGTGATCCCGATCTCGCCGGCTGGGACGACTACCTCGAAAAGCCCGTCTTTCGCGACGAGTACCGATCCGCGATCGACGGCCTCCTCGCCGATGGGGAGGACTGAACTCGATGAACCGACGTTAGGCGCGGGTGGAGGTCAAATCGGTCCCCGTTAGGGTCGTCCAACCCCGTGATCACGACGAGCGCCTCACGCTAGACCGCCATGAGGTCCCACATGGCTGCCGTCTGAGATCGAGAGCGCCCTTGGTAACTATTTGGCAGAAATTATCATCGGCACGCCGCCCCGGAAATCAACCGGTTTCGCGGGTTACCGGTCGGACCACGAGCAACCCGGTCTCCCGTTCACGGCCAATCGGGAGTCCGTCGCCCCTTTGGGACTCGAGCGACGACATGCACGCTGATGAACGGCCTCGAGGTCGGTATTCGCCTCGTCGCTGGCGTGTTGCTGATTCTGACGAACGGGTTTTTCGTCGCCATCGAGTTCGCCCTCACGCGGGCCCGCCAGTTCACCGAAGAGGAGTTTGTCGGCGACGGCCACCCCGCGCTCGAACGGGCCTGGTCGATGACGCACGACCTGGAGATCTACCTGACGACGTGCCAGGTCGGCATCACGGCCTCGAGTATCGCCGTGGGCATCGTCGCCGAGCCGGCGCTGGCGGCCCTCTTCGAACCGTTCTTTGCCAACACCGCTCTCGCCGCCGTCGGGGCCGGGGCCGTCCTCGCCTTCTTCATCATCAACCTCGTGCACCTGACCCACGGCGAGCAGACCCCGACCTACCTCGGCGTCGAACGGTCGAGACTGGTCTGCCGGTACGGGGCGACCCCGTTGTACTGGTTCAACTGGGCGATCTCCCCGCTCATCAAGCTCGGCGACTGGATCGCCAAGGTGACGCTCGGATTGTTCGGCATCGAGATGACCGGCGCCTGGCTCGAAACGGAGGAGGACGTCATCGAGACCCGGGCCGAGCTCCGAACCCGGCTGGGCGCCGTGCTCGACGAGGGCGAACTCACCGACGACCGCCGGCAGGAGGTCCTGAACGCCCTGGCGATCGGCGAACAGCCCGTCCGCGAGGTCATGGTCCCGCCGGAGGACATCGTTGCCCTCTCGACCACCGTCGAGCCCGCCGAGAATTTCGAGCGGATGGCGGAACGCCCCCACACCCGGTATCCCCTGATCGGCGACGACCTGACCGACTTTCGGGGCATCATCTACTACCCGGCACTGGCCCGCCACCAGGCGACGCTCGACGCTGACGACTTCGATTTCACGGCGGTCGCGGCGCCCCCAATGACCCTCTCACCCGATGTCGACGTCAGCGATGCGATCGATCAGTTCCAGGCGGAAAACCAGGAACTCGCTCTCGTGATCGAAAACGGTGCCGTCGTCGGGATGGTGACGGTCACCGACCTGCTCGAGTCGATCACCGGCGAACTCGAGGACCCTCTCGACATCGAGTCGGACGCTTCGCGCGCCGCGTAAGCAACACTCGGTCAGCTCGCTTACCCGACCCCGCTCGCCAGGAGTCCACCGTTGACCAGCAGCACGACGGCGGTGATCGAGGCAGCGACCAGATATGGCCGAGCGGTTCGGGCCGCTACCTGTTCGACGTTATCGGCGAGTTTCGTCCCCCCAACTTCCACGAGGGCGGTCAGCGCTAGCCAGAGAACCACCATGCCGAGGACGAGGTGTCCACGGGTCGAGCCGGTCAGGGTGGCGACGGTGTAGAACGTGCCGGCCAGGTGACCGCCCGTCACGAGCAAGAGGAGCGAGCTGCCCCGGGTGATCCGTTTGAGCGACGTCGTGATGCGTTCGAGCGATTCAATCGTCGCCGAGCCGTCCCGGACCGTCGGCAACACCGCGACGGTCGCGAAGATCACACTGCCCGTCCAGACGCCGGCGACGACGAGATGGAGCGTGATCACGACGGTGTCGAGGATCGCCATACGACTTCGTGTTTATCCGTTCGTAATCAACCTGGCGTCCGCGGGCTCACTCGGAAACCCGTACCCCCGTCGGCGAAACGATCTTCAGGTATCCGACGGCGCTTTGACCGTGAGGACGGGAACCGGGGCGGTCCGGATCAGCGACTCGGTCACGCTGCCCAGCACGTACCGGTCGAAACCGGTGCGGCCGTGCGAGCCGACGACGACGAGGTCGATTCCCGCCTCCTCGATATACGAGCGGATCACGGCCGGGATCGACCCACCCGTGTTGACCTGCTTGACCACCGAATCCACCCCGGCATCCGCCGCGTCGCTCGCTCCCTCATCGAGGATCTTGTTCGCGCCCTCCCGCAATTCCCGCTGTTGGATGTCCGTTCGCACGTCGACGCCGAGGCTCATGACGTCGATCACCGACAAGAGGTGAAGCCTTGCCCCCTCCTCACGGGCCACGTCGGCCCCGACCGACAGTGCGGCGGTCGCCGCGTCGCTGCCATCCGTGGGGACCAGCACCTCCTGGTAGGGGTAGGCGATCGCCGTCTCGTCGCCCGGTCGAATCGTGAGGACCGGCACAGGGGACTGGCGGACTACCCGTTCGGTGGTGCTCCCGAGGAGGAAGCGCGCGAGCCCCCGCCGACCCTGCGTCGGCATCACCACGAGGTCGATATCGGTTGCGGCGGCGTAATCGACGATAGTACGGTGGGGATCACCCTGGCGGACCTCGGTCACGGTGTCGATTCGGCGGTCGTTCGCCCGCTCGGCGGTCGCCTCGACGATCCGTTCGCCCTCCTCTTCCAGGACATCGACGATCTCTCCCGACATCTGAACCACGCTGTCACGGCTCGTGTCGGCGACGTTGAGCACGTGGACCGTTGACCCGTAGGTCGCCGCGAGGTCGAGGACATGGCCGAAGACGTCCTCGGCTCCCGCACTGCCATCCGTGGGAAACAGGATCCGCTCGAACATATCGGCCGTGACGGCTGCCGGTCACAAAACACCCGTGGGCTGGCCCGGCCCCGATCTCGAATTCCAGCATCAGGAGTCCGTGTTCTCAACGACCGCCGCCGGGAACGGGCCAGACCATTGAGGCCATCGAGACCGACCGGTTCGCTCTCCGATGACGATCATCAGGCTATCTAATCCCTCGAACGACCAACAATCGACCCGTCCACTCCCCCGGCTTTGGAATACGCAACCGGCGAGGGCCGGATCGACCGTCAACCCATTAGCGGGCCTGCAGTCACCCGGCCCGCTCGCCGGTGATCACCACGGGTCGGTCGGTGTTGAGGATGACCGACTGCGTGACGCTCCCGAACAGGGCCTTGCCGATCGGCGACCGCTTGCGGGTCCCGAGGACGATCGCATCCGCATCCAGGTCCTCGGCCTCGTCCAGAATGTCGTCCGCCGTGTCGCCGCTCTCGTCGATGATCGTGGTCTCGATGTCCCGTTCCTCGAGGTAGTCCCGAACCCGTCTGACGGACGCGATCCGTGTCGCCGATTTGAACGGCTTGAGCTCGTCCGGGAGGTCCTCGCCCTCGCCGTGGAACACGAACAGGATGTCGACCTCGACCGTTTCGGCGGCATTCGGCAGTGAGGCGACGTATTCGGCCTGGCGGAGCGCTCGGTCTTCGTCCGTATCGACGGGTACGAGAACGCGATACATATCGAGCAATTCGTGCGTTCGAGCCTTAAAGCCGGAACCCCATTTTCAGACCGTTAGAAACCGATTGGCGGCCGTTATCGGCCCCGAGCGAAGATCGTCCATAGCCGATTCGGACGCCACACGGCCGAAGATCCCTCCGCTCAGGCAAACGGGCCGATTCCCAGGGTCTCCCCGACGAAGTCCATCACGCCGACGGCGATCTTGACCCCGGTGAACTTCACGGTGTTGACGATCCCCACTCCGTGATAGCTGATCTCGCCGTCGTCGAGCGCCGCGATAGCCTCCTCCCGTGGCTGTTCGGCGTTTTTCACGGTCCGAACGGTGGACTCGGATGTCTCCACCACCAGCGTCGCGTCATCGATGCCGCCCTTCCGAACGGTTTGGATCCGATTGCCTTCCATGGCGACACCGATCCGTTCGCGACCGTCGCCCTCCCTGGCGACCTCGAGGTTGATCCGTTCGCCCCCGAACAGGCTCGCGAAGACGCCGGGGACCTTCTCGGCGTTCTCGTTGTAGACCCCCTTATTCGCGGCGATCAGGTCGTAAATCGTGTCCTTGACGGTCCCCACGGCGAACACCGACATCCCGTCGGCGACCGCCTCGAGGACGACCGCGTTCTCGCCCTTTTCGGCGACCGTCGTCTCCAAGCGCTCCCAGCCGCCATCGGTGTCGGCCCCGGAATGGCGGAACACGGCAAGACTATCGGCCGATGCGTCCGCGGATCGAAGCCGATCTCGGCTGACCCGCACCCTGACCTTGGTCGTTCCCGAATACGACCCCTGGGGATCCACGTGGAGGTACTGACCGCCGATGACCGACGTCCGTTCGAGGGCCGGCACGCCATCGGGCAGCTCGGTCCGGACGGCCATCCGGACGCCCAGCCGATCGATCGGCGCGTCCGGATTGAGCCCGATCTCCTCGAACATGCCGGCTCGGGCGATATCCTCGGGAGTGGGGACGTCTCGGGTGAACCAGCGGCCCGTCTGGAGCCCTTCGAATTCGAAGCGGTCGCCGCCGGGCACCGGGATCGGTGTTACCACCGGCTGCGTCGCGTCCGTGCGCGTCGTGACGCTCAGGTTGTACTTCAGCGCCACGTCCGTGGTCCCCGAGACCTTGAGGTAATAGGTCCCGGCCTGGGTGGCCGTGAGTGTCGCACGTTCGAGCCTGGTGGTATACGTCTTGACCTGTGGCCGCGGATCCGTCGCAATCGTGTGACTACCTCCCGGATCGATCACCGCGAGCCGCACCTCCCCGGCGGATTCGAGGTGGGTGACGGATACGTTGAGCTCGTCCCCCTTGGCGAGATCGACGGCGAAGAAGTCCGCATCACCGCTTGCGAGTTTGAGCAGCGGTTCCCGGACGGTGAGGTTCCCCGAACTGGCGGCTCGCACCCGCGTCGCACTGGCCCGCTCGTCGTTTGCCTCGAACCGGTCGCGTGCAGCGGCGTCCACGAGGATGAACCGGAGTTCGTGCGCGGGAACGTAGTCATCGCCGGTCACGTTGATAGCGACCTGTCCGGCTGTCTGCGCTGTGTACTGGACCGACCGCTGCCCCGAACCGGGAGCCGCCCTGGCGACCTCCCGACCATTGGCGTGGAGTTCGACGCCGAGCCGGTCGTCCGGGAGGGTCACGTTGAGCCGCTCGTGTCGCTGCAGCGTGAGGGTGTACCAGTCCTGCTCGTGTGGGCCGAACCCGGGATTGGTCCGGCCGTCGTCCCACCAGAAATGACGGGGGCAGGGTCCCTGAAACCCGGTTCCGATCCCGGTGCCACCGGTGCTCCCCGCGGTTGAACTCCCGGTGTTGGTTTGTTTACACCACCGGGGATTCCCGCGGTGGCCGGGACCGGTTCCCCCCGAACGCGCCGGATCGGGCGAGAGATCAAGCGTCTGGGTTAGATCGGCCGCCGCCGTCTTGGCGTCGTTCTGTTCGTACTTCTGCGAGATGTTCTGTGTGGTGACGTTGAGCGTGTAGCCGTCGATCCGCGCGTCACCGTCGACCTCGAGGAAGTAGTTCCCATCGAGGTCGGTGGTCGTTCGAATCACATCGCCGTTTCCAACCGTCTGCAGCGTCGTACCCGCATCGTCCTGGAGGGTCAGGTTCAACCCGGGTCCGTCGCGCAGGCTAGCGTGACTGATGCGATCACCCGGCCCGAGCGTGAGGGTGAAGTAATCGGCATCGTGCCGGGCCGTCGCGGCCGTCTGCTCGATCGTACGCGTGAACTGCCCGATCCGATAGGGCGAGAGCTCCGTCGCCTGCCTTGGCGTGTCGTCCTGTTCGAAGGTCTGTGGGGGCTGCGGCGTGGCGTTGACGGTCAAATCGTAGGTCAAGTCCCCCCCGGTCCGGCTGGACTCGTCGTACACGTGGATGTAGTAGGTCCCGTTGTCCGGCGCGGTGAAGGTGACTTCCTCGTGGGGGTAGCTCTCCGTCGCGCTTCCGAGGGCTGGTCCCACCGTGTTCCCGCCCGAGCTTTTCGACCCGGACACGACGACCCGCATATCGCCCGTGCCGTCCGGGGCCTTGGCGGTGACGGTAGCATTGATCGTGGCCCGCTGTTCCTCGTCGAGTTCGATTCGGTAGAAATCGTCGTCCTGGTGGTGGAGCCCGACGTCGACGCTCGTGTTGGGTTCCAGCTTCGACCACTTGTCACCCGAGAGTTTCGAACACGGGTACCCGGCGACGGTACACGACGAGCCACTCCCGGGCGCGTGCTCGAACCGGTCGGGTTTGTTGATGCCGTATTCGAAATAGATCTTCCGCAGCGCCTCGTGGCGACCGGTGTTGTCCACGTACTGGATGAAGAACATGTGGATGTCCCGCGTCCGGCCGTTGTTGAACGCCCGACCCCACGCCTTGTTGTCCGTCTCGTTGACGGCGTTGAAGACCTCCCCGAGCGAGCCGTCGATCCGGTCGTGGGGTTCGTTCGCGCCGTCGTAGACGTCCCAGAGGATGTTCGCGATGGCGCCCTCGACGGTCACGCCGTCGAAGTCGCCCGTGTCGGAGCTCGGACAGTCCGTACCGCCATGGGAGTCGCTGTCGTTGAAATACGGATAGGTCTCGATGTTCTCCTCGTGAACGGCCGGATTATCGACGGTCGCCGCCTCCATGAACTCGGCCCAGCCCTCGTACCAGGCGGTGAGCCGATGGGTCTCGCTCCAGATACAGTGGCTGGAAAACCACGTGCTGGTGTGGGGGATCTGCCAGCCCTTGTACCCGAACAACCCACTCATGACCGCGTGCCCGTATTCGTGGTGGATGACGTGTCTCGTGTCGGATCGGTTCCAGGTCGCGTTCCCGATGACGAACTTCTCGAGGAACGATTTGAACTGCGCCTGATCGTTGTTGACGGCCGGATAGCGGGCTTTGACGCGGCTCCGTGTCCACCCGACGCTGCGTTTGGTGAACCGGTATTCCTCGAGCGTCCAGTTGGCGATCTGGAAGGCGCGGCGTTCGTCCTTCCCGGTGATGGAGAAGTTGAACGTCCGGCCGGCATCGCCCCGGTCGATCGTCCCGTCGTTGTTGATCGTCCAGGTGTTGCCGTTGGCCGTATCGAGGTTCTTCCCGAAGTTGACGACGTTGACGGCCGGGTTTTGCGCGAGGGCCTGCACCCGGAGGCGCAGCGTGTCGTCCTTCCCGTCAACGTTGCTCTCCCACTTCGCAACGTCAATCTCGAACGAATAGTACCCGCTCTCGTTCGTCGTGGTTCGGGCGATCTCCTTGTTTTCCGGGACGAGCGTCGTCCGCTTGCGGAGGATTACGTCGGTCTGGCGGGCGGGCGAAAACCCGCCGGTCATGTTCTGGTACCGGACCCAACCATCGATGGTGGCCTTTCCACCGGAGGACGTCGCCTGCTGGACCTGCACGGTCACGGCCGGCAGCCCCGATTGATATGAGTCGGCCACTGGACCCCCGGGGTCCAACTGGGCGGCGCCTGGGTCGACCGTCGCGGACGACGTCGGCTGGGTCGCCGCACCCGCGACCCCGAACGAGATGGGGAGGGCACTCACCAGCAGTAGCACCATCACGACACTTCCCAGACCCCGATACCTCCGGGTTTGGCCTCCCATCGTTACCTGATGCCGGGTCGTTCGCCCCGGCACCGGTCCTCACCCGGCGACCGCCTGTTGTCCCCCGTATCTGACATAACCAGGTCTCACTCAGAACGCTGACTTAAGTGTTGATAACGCTGCCGTCGTTGCGTATCGCCAGATGGCGGATTCGGCGTCTGAGGACCTGACAACCGTTTTATGTTGATCCCTCTCCGAGCCATAGCGTGTCAACCTGTCAAGGTTAATTGGAAGGCGTGTCTGGCTGTCCAGGGATTTTATGCCACCCCCGCGATTCGACACGGCGAACGGATCGATGAGAGCGACCCCCCGATCGACGGCAGCCACTCGGTGGACCGTGTCCAGGAACGGTGGCCGAAGGTCGTCTCCTGGACCGACTCGATCAACGGTGATCCGGAATGAGCCGGACTCGGCGCTTGTTCCTCGCCGCGAGCAGTGTGGCAGTTGCCGGAACCCTCGTGGGGTGCTCAGTCTCAAATGGAACGGATGCGGGCGGGCTCCAGGGGATAGCGCCACAGGACGGGACCGAACGGTGGGTCTACGACGCCGAGGGCGAGACGCGTTGCCCGATAATCGCCACCGATTCCGGCAGCATCACCACCGAATAGCCATGGGCAGCCGGTCCGGCGATCGCCGGCCGACAGCGTTCGAGGAAATGTGTCCACTCCCGATCGGTGGCGATTCCCGCGCGAGGGGTCGCCGGCCGTCCCGATTCGACTGATACAGCAACCATGTCTCCCGTCGACCCCGACGACCCACACTGCCCGGAATGCGGCGAGCCGATCGGCGTCACGGCCACCTACTGCATGCACTGCTCGAGCGACCTGACCATGGCTCGCGAGGTGGCGGACACCGACGATGATGGCCACTGGGATACGCCCCCCACACCGGGCACGGACGGCCTCGCGGTGGCCGATCGCCTGACGATCGTCGTCGGGATCGGGGGTGGGCTCGTTATCGGCATCCTCGCTTCGATCGTCCTCCAGTTCGTGGCGCCCGGGGCCATCGCCTTCGGGATCGGCACCGTGGTTTGGCTCGGCACGACCGGCCACCTTGTGCAACGCGACGGAATCCACGACGTCGCCGCCCGGTCGGCCTACGGAATCGCGATAGTCCTCCTGCTCGTCCCGATGACCGTGTTCGGCCCGGCGAGCTCGAACGCGGACCTCCCCTCCCGGGTCATCATCTTCCTCATCCTGCTTGGCGGGCTGGCCATTCCTGCCGGCATCCTCATCGGTATCGGGTTGTTCGTCAGCCGCCGAGGCGGCCTGGAGGGTGACGCATGAGCCGCGTGTCGCCTGACCGTCGGTGGACACGCTCAAGTGGCCGAGTCGTGATGGGTTGGCCATACCGGGCCATGACGGAGACCTGGACGCCAGCCGGCCGGGGGGACGACCGGCGATGAGCCTGTCGATGGCCGACCTCGAGGCGGCGGGCCTCGACCACCTTTTCGACACGCTTCGGACGGCCCTCGACGACCACCTCGCGGGGTGGAGCCCGAACCTGGCCATCGTCTCCGAGCCGTTCGCCGGCCGGCACCTGCTGATGGACTTCGTCGAGGAGACCCTCGATACCCAGGTCCAGCGGGTCGCCCTCGACTCGGTGGCGGACGGGGAGCTCCCGGACCTGACTGGTCAGGCGGCGGTCCTACTCGACGACTGTCACTACCTCTACACCCGCGAGATCGGGGGGTTCGAACGGCTCGATCGCTTCCTGGAGGAGATCTCCGCCTCCGACGCGCTGTTCGTCACCTCGTGGAACCGGTACGCGTGGGACTATCTGGCCGCCGTCCGTGACGTCGACGACGTCTTCTCGACGAAGGTGGCCGTCCCGTCACTCACCGCCGAACAGATGGCGGACCTGCTTACGTCGAACTACGCCGAAACCATGCCCGACTTCGTCCAGACCGGCGAGGCCGGGCGCGTCAAAACCATCGGCTTCGACCAACGGGAGGTCGGGCTGCCCGGCGGGCGGTCCATCGGCCTCACTCTGCCCGAACTCAATCTCGAATACCTGGCTTCCCGCTCGCTCAGCCGGGACGATGACGTCGAGAACGTCGAAGCCGTCGTATTCCAGAAAATCGCCCAGCTCTCGAACGGCAACCCCGGGGTCGCCACCGCGGTCTGGGAGCGCAGCATTCGCGACGGCGAGATCGCGCCGGCCTATATCGAGGAGGTGGACATGGTCCTCGATATCGACGACGACGAGGCCTTCGTGCTCGAGGTGCTCCTCGCTAAAGGCGAGATGGACCGGTCGACCCTCGACTCCGTGCTGAGCGACATCCCCGTGCATCGCGCGCTCCAGAGCCTGGCCGAGCAGAACGTCCTCCAGATCGACGAGGCCACCGCTCGGATCGACCCCGAATACCTCTACACGGTGGACACCCATCTCAAAGGACGGCGGTTGATATGGTGATTCCAACATACCCAACGGTCGGGCCGCTCCAATCCACTACCGCCCTCGAAACGCTGGAACTGGCCACAGTCCTCGAGGCGCTCGCCATCCTGGTCGCCGCCTACGTGGCCGCGCGGGTGGCGGCCGCCCTGCTTTCGGCGCTGGCCGACCGCCTCGTCGCCCAGCGCTTTCGCGTGACGCTCCTGATCCCCGTCGTGAAGTTCGTCATCTACGGGACCGGCCTTTACGTCGTCGCGAAACTCCTCTTTCAGCTGTCGACAACGCAGCTCGTGGCGTTTTCCGGGCTCCTCGGCGCCGCCCTCGGCCTCGGCCTCAAGGACCTCCTGGCCGACGTGTTCGGCGGGCTCGTGCTCGTGGCCGAACAGCCCTACCGGATCGGTGACAAGGTCTCCATCGGCGATAACTACGGTGAGGTCGTCGATATCGGCATCCGCTCGACTCAGCTCGTCACGCCCACCGATACGCTGGTGACGGTGCCGAACTACCTGTTTTTCAACACCTCGATCGCCAACGCCAACGCCGGCAACGCCGAGATGCTCGTCAGCGTCGAGTTCTACGTCGACACCGACGCCGACGTCCGGACCGTCCGCCGGATCGTCGAAGACGCGCTGGCCACCTCCCAGTACGTCTACGTGAGCGATGAGCTCCCAATCGACGTCGTCGTCGAGGACAACCTCAACTACCGGACGATCCGTGGTCGGGGCTACGTCAACGACCTTCGCAACGAACTCACGTTCAAGACGGACGTCACCGAGCGGGTGCTCGACGAGTTTGCCGCCCAGGGAATCGAGTCGCCGAAGGGCGAGATCGAGGGTATTCCGGAGTGAGGGTCGATCTATCCCTCGCCGGCCGCCGGGTCGGCCTCACCGACGGCAGCCCGAACCGCGAGGCTCGCCCCCGAACTCAGAACGAGATGGGCGATGCCGGCCGAGGTCGCGTGCGTGAGCCGCCGGGCCACCCATCGGCGGACACGAAACCGCGACTGCATCGCGACGGCGTTCCGCCACGCACTTTCCCGGCATCGGTCGATCGTGAATACCGTGGTCCGTTCGTCGACCCGACCGAGCGCCTCGTCCAGCGGCTCGATACCCGGCGTGTACTCCTTGGCGAGGGTGGTTTGGGTCTCGTCGACCAGGCCCCGGAGCACCTCGGTCACGGCCCGGTGATCCCGGTATTTGGCCTGCCGATCCGGATCGATCCCGACCGACGCCAGCGCGAAGGCGAGGTCGTAGTTGATGTGGGCGTTGATCCCGAGGACGGCGTCCTGGACGGCCATGACGGACCCGTCGACCGCCGTCTCGAAGGCGAGCTGCCAGGCATCGGGGAGTCGATCGGGATTGCCGGTCTCGTAGTCATAGAGGGCCCGTCGATACAGGTTGGCGAACGCGGTGAGGTAGTCAGCGACCCAATCGGGATCGTAAAAGGCCCCGCGGTCGATTCGGTCGGCCACCTCGCCCGTGACACGCTCGTAAATCCTGAGGAAGACTTCCCGACGATCGTCACGTGTCTCGAAGTATGACCGGAGCTCGCCGAGCCGGGCGTGGGCGTCAGCCGGGGAGGTATACGGCTCCTCGATCAAGCTCCGAAGCTTCGGATCCCCGCTGCCGGCGGGCCCGGACGGCCGTCCGGCCGTCAGTTGGGTGACGGCGGCCGCCAGCCGTTTTCCACGCTCGGACACGATTCGCTCGGGATTGGTGGGGCGCCGGCGTATGGTTCTATCGGTCGTGTCGACCGATGCAGGTGACTACCGCCGGATCTCGACGCGAAGAAGGCGCCCGCGGTGTGTCCGGTGTTCGGCGCGGCGTCATGCCACGGGAAACAATGGGCGTTACCCGTCCCGCACCGAGACCCCGACCGCGGGCAGAGGACCTACAACCGCATCCGGAATAGAAGCTAACCTGTATCGATAAAGCCCTTTTTCGGGGGGCTAGTCGGCCGTGACCGCCGACGTCGCCACTCGCTCGTTCGCCAGGCGTGTCCCCTCCACGAGCGACTCGAGCTTGGCCCAGGCGATCTCCGAGTCGACCGTCCGCAGCCCGGCGAGCGTCCCGAAGCCACAGTCCGGGGCCGCGATGACCCGGGCCGGGTCGCCGACGACGTCGACGAACCGTTCGAGCCGGTCCGCGACGACCGCCGGCGGCTCGACGATGTTGGTCTTCGTGTCGATCACGCCCGGGATGAAGGTCCACCCGTCGGGGATCGGGTGGTCCGCGAGCGCCCGGAACTCGTGCTGGTGGCGGGGGTTGGCCTGCTCGATGCTGAGCGCGCCGACGTTCGCGTCGTAGAGCTCGGGCAGCACCGTCTCCAGGCCGATGTCGTGGGTATGGGGCCCCTCGTAGTTACCCCAGCAGGTGTGGAGGCGAACACGCTCGGCGTCGATGCCGTCGAGCGCCCGGTTCAGCGCCTCGATGTTGGTCCGGACGACGTCGAGAAACGTCGCCTCGGAGAGGTCCCGGAGCACGCGGTGGGCCTCGGCGAGCAGGTCCGGAGCGTCGAGCTGGATCGCCCCGTCGGTCTCCTCGGCGATGATGGCGTACTCCTCGGCGAAGGCGTCGGCGACGGCGAAGACGTACTCCTCGTAGGTGTCGTAGTAGTCGTTCCCGAGCGAGGTCGCGACCGTGCCCGGCGCGACGGCCGTGAAGAACGTCTCGAGCCCGTCCGTGTCGATCGTGTCGAGCGTGGCGTGGAAGCCCGCGATCTCGGCCCGGACGGCGTCGTGGCCCACGTATTCGATCGGGCCGGTCGCCGCTGGCCGGGTGCGGAGATCCACGTCGACGGTGTCGAACGCGAGGTCGGCGTAGCCCGGGAAGTCATCCAGGTCGCCCCAGAACGACGCCGTCGTCTCGCCGTCATAGTTCGTGAGCCGGTTGACCGCGTAGAAGTTGAACGCGACGCGGGGTTGTTCGCCGTTGTTGATCACGTCGAGGCCGATGTCGGCCTGTCGCTCGACGACGCGCTGGGTGGCGTCGGCAATGATGTCCCGGAAGCGGTCGTCGTCGATGTCCTCGCCCTGCTGGGCGCGTTCGAAGAACTCGACGAGCTCGGTCGGTCGTGGGAGGCTCCCGATGTGCGTGGTTCGAATCGGCTGGTCTGCTGTTGGCATGGTCTACCTGGTACGAGGAAGGATACCCCCTATAAACTTACTATAGCGCATAATATTGCCACTAATTATAACTAATAGAAATATTTATTCGGGGCAGTCAACCCGGCCCGACCGCCCCGCCCCATCGCGGAACAGCACGTATCTGGTCACGGCGTCGACGTAACCGCGGTAACACACCGTCTCCGGGTCGGGCAAAAACTCGAACATTTTCTTGGCGCGTAATCAGCGACGGCGATCGTGGCCTCGATATACAGCTCCCTCACGGCGCGGATGTCGAGAACCACCGTATCCCGCTCGAGCTCCGCCACCGCGGCGTCGACCGAGACCGGCTCGCTCCGCTTCGCCGTGTCGTCCCGGGCTCGGATCGCACGCTCGAGGATGGACATGCCCGTTCATGGTCACGAGGGGTTGAATACCCGTCCTCGTGCCGGGGGAATGGCGGCTGAGGCCCCACCGCGATGGACCGGGCGGCCCCGGCCACGCTACCCGGTCGATCCCCCACCGTAGACCGTCGACCCTGGGTTGAAATTCGACCAGCCCCGCCAAAACATCGGCCCGAACTCGCTGGCCGGTTCGAGACGTTGGCCCGCGAACGGCCCGTCGACCGCCAGACCGGTCGATCGCTCCCACACCGACCGGCCGGCTCGCAGGTGGGCCGCGTCCTCGACGGTGAACGTGAGGACCCGGCCATCGACCTGACGGTCGTAGGCGGCGAGCGAGCCCCCGGGCGTGACCGTCACAACGACTGGCAACCCCCCGACGCGGTCGTTCACCACACCGGCCATTTCGACAGCTTGGAAGGGATAGGCCCGGGCCACGCCGTCCGCCTCGATCCCGATCACGAGCGTCCGAGAGGTGACTTCCTCCCCCTCGCGGTCGTACCCGATGAGCTGGCCGTCATCGAAGCTGTATTTCGGTGTGAAGTAGTCGTACGTGGCCTCCCGGCCGTCGACCGTGTTCGACGCCGGCGGCGGCAGCAGCACCTGCGTCTCCGGCTGGATCGAGCGCCACTCGCCCCAGGTCGTGAACGTCGAGGGCACGAGCCTGAGCTGCGTCCCCGTCAGCGGCCCCTGGATCGCCGTCGCGAGGAGCTGACTCCACAGGCTGTCGGTCAGGCGATCGTAGAGGACGAGGTCATCACGCCAGAGATAGCCGGAGACGCCGAAGACGGCCGCCGTCCCATCGATGGTCCGCTCGGCCACCACGGCGCTCCCGCACAGCACGCAGTAGGAGACGAAGATCGGCCCACCGAGCCGGTCGTTGACCACCTCGTGCCAGTCGAGGATTCGGAGGGGATATGCCCGCGCCCGGCCGCCCCGTGCCACGCCGATGACGGGCGAGTCGTCGGGGAGCGCGGCCGACTGACCATCCGGGGGCTCGAGTCCGCCCCAATCCGAGGCGAACGCCGGGTCGACGATCGCCGGGATTGAATCCTTGGCGAGGGCGGCGTACAGCTCAGAGCCCGACACCGGGAGGTCGACGCCATCGACGGTACGATTTGCCCCATCGGTCGTTTCGGCAGTGGGTCTCCCGGTGGTCGTCGGCGCCCGGTTCACGGTCGCCGTGGCACACCCGGCGAGCCCGGTCATCGACCCGGCGGCCACCGCCCGGAGGACGGCCCGTCGGGAGCACCGATCCCTCACGCTTATCCCGCCCCGTAGACCTCGGTTTCCCGGTTAAACTCCTTCCACGCGAAGAAGAACATCGGCGAGCGATTCGTCGCTCGTCGTAATCGCGTGCCCGCGTACGGCCCACCAAACGCCTCGCCTGTCGCGCGCTCCCACCGTGACCCGCCCGCTTCGAGCGGTTCGTCGGTGGCCGCGTCGAACGTCAAGACGGTTCCATTCACCGATCGCTGGAACGCCACGAGGTTGTCACCGGCCGCGACCGTCACGATTACTGGGAGGCCACCCACGTCGTCGTTGATCACCCCGGCCCGCTTGACCGCCTCGAGCGGGTAGGCCCGGGCGACCCCTCCGTGCCTTATTCCGATGACTTCCGCCTTCGGGTGGAGGCGGTCGTCTTCGTACTCGCCGCCGAGGCCGATGCGCCCAGACACCTCGTAGCCGGCGTACGGGTTACGGTCGTAGTCACGCCGGACCTCCCGGCCGCGGATCGTATTCGATTCCGGTGGGGGTCTGAGCACTCGCGTGTCCGGGTGGTCGTCACGCCAGCCCCCCCACGTCGTCAGTGTCGAGGGTACGAGGTCGAGCATCGCCCCCGTCTCCGGGCCGTTGATGGCCGTCGCAAGGATCTGACTCCAATGGCTCTCCGTGGCCTCGTCGTACATCACGAGGTCGTTCCGGAAGAGGTAGCCCGAGACGCCGAAAACGGTCTCTTCGCCGTCGACCGTCCGGACGGCCGTCACTGCGCTCCCACACAGCGGACAGTACGTCACCAGCAGCGGTCCATCGAAAGCGTCGTTGACGATTTCGTGCCAGTTGAGCAGCTTGAGCGGATAGGCGCGCGCCGCCCCACCGCGGACGACCCCGATCACCCGATCGTCCGGGTCGAGCCGTGGCCGCGAGATATATTCGACCCCGAATTCGTTGCGGACCTCGATCGCGAGGCCGCCCCAATCCGACCCGAATGCCGGCTGGGTGATGGCGGGTATCCCGTCCTTCGAGGCACCCCGAACCAGCTCGCTCTCCGGGATGGGCAAGTCGACATCCGAGGTGGCGGGATTCACCCCGGCCTCAGTCGTCGACATCGGGCCCTGACTCGACCCAACCGCGCCGAAGTTGAGACAGCCCGCCAGGCCACCGGTGAGGCCCGCCGAGACCAGCGTCAGCGCCCGCCGTCGGTGCATAGCCCCCGGTTGACCATCGACGACAATAGATACCTCGTGTCCGTGCGATCACGACTCACAACCGGCACACCGATTAAGCAACCCACCGCCTTAGCCCAAGTGACAATGGTCTCCCGTCGCGATCTGCTCCGAACGGGCGGGGCGGCCGCCCTCGCCGGACTCGCCGGGTGCACCGCGGTCCTCGGCGGGGGATCGGGGACGGAAACCGGCCTCCGACTCGACACGATCGACGTCGCCGGATCGCCGGGTGGCCCGATCGCGGTCCACCCGCCGAACGAGGTTGCCCTCCTCGACTTCTGGGCCACCTGGTGCGCCCCGTGTAAGCCTCAGATGGCCGAACTCCGCGCGATTCGCCAGCGGTTTCCGGACCTCCACATGCTCTCGATCACCAGCGAGACCGATGTCGACGCCATCCAGGCCTTTTGGCGGACCTATGACGGGACGTGGCCAGTGGCGACCGACCCCGACCTCGAGGCCAGTGAGGCGTTTGAGGTGCGCCGGATCCCGACGCTCATCGTCTTCGACGCGACCGGCACCGAGCAATGGCGCCACGTCGGGCTGGCGGCCGCAGGAACGATCGCCGACGCCATCCGCGACGCCGGCCCTTGAACATGGTCGACCCCTCGGCCTTCCGGCTCGGTTTCGCCTTCTCGGCGGGGATGGCGACCTTCTTCGCCCCGTGTGCCTTCCCGCTCCTGCCGGGGTACGTGGCTTATTATCTCGGGCGGGACGTGGCTGAGCCGCCAGAGGCCGACACACGCACGCGTCTCGCCCGGGCGAGCACCGTCGGCGTCGTGACCAGCCTGGGATTCTTCCTGGTCTATGCGGCCCTCGCGGGGGTCGTACTCGCCGTCGGGACCCGACCGCTACAGCACATCAGCGTGCTCGAACTCGTCATCGGAGTGCTCCTGATCGGCCTCGGCTTGGGCATGAGCTTCGGCTGGCTTCGTCCGGATCGTCTCCACGTCCAGCTCCCCGCCCGACGGCGGTCGCTCACCGGCTTCCTCGGGTTCGGTATCGCCTACGCGGCCGCCGCAGCCGGGTGTACCGCCCCGGTCTTCATCGGCATTGCCGCCTTCGCCCTCTCGGGCGGTCCGACGACTGCAATCGCCACGCTCCTCGCCTATGCGGCCGGGATGAGCGTCCTCATGATCGGCGTCACGCTCGCCTCCGCCCTCGGCCGCCAGCACGTGCTGCGGTCGCTCACCCGTAACACCGGCCGGATCACACGGGCGAGTGGCGTCCTGCTCGTCATCGCCGGTGTCGTCCAGATTTACCTCTTCCTCTTCGAGTTCGGGGGGCTCCAGCTTCTCGGGTTGGCCTGATCCCTCGTCGTGGCCCGGGCGCGGGGTACGAACGGATTACTGAGTGCGGAGCTCTGTGACGCGGGCGGCATAAACCCCTTCGGGGTCGAAGCCACCCCAAATAAAGTTCATTAATCCGAAAGTATGGTTGGTCTTCTGCCAAGAGTTCATCCCTGATAGACAATCTTTACAGTCGGACGCCGCAATCTTCGACACATGCCATGGTCTAACCAAGACTGGTGGCCGAACCTGCTGCGGCTGGACCTTCTCGACGATAACGGTGCGGATCTCAATCCGTACGGCGAAGATTACGACTACGCCGAGGCGTTCCAGACGATCGACTACGAGGCCGTAAAGGCGGACATCGAGGAGGTGATGACGACCTCCCAGGCGTGGTGGCCGGCCGACTATGGCCACTACGGGCCGCTGTTCATCCGGATGGCGTGGCACAGCGCCGGGACGTATCGGACGCTCGATGGTCGCGCCGGCGCCTCCGGCGGCCTCCAGCGGCTCCCGCCCGAATCCAGCTGGCCGGACAACATCAACCTCGACAAGGCCCGCCGGCTGCTCCAGCCGGTCAAACAGAAGTACGGCCGCAAGCTCTCCTGGGCCGACCTGATCGTCCTCGCCGGAAACGTCGCCCTGGAGTCGATGGGCTTCGAGACGTTCGGCTTCGCCGGCGGCCGCGAGGACGCGTTCAAGCCCAACGAGGCCACCGAGTGGGGCCCCGAGGAGAACTGGGAGGAGACCTCGCCCGAGCGCTTCCACGACGAGGAGGTCGGCAATCTCAAGGATCCGCTCGCGAACACCGTGATGGGGCTCATCTACGTGAACCCCGAGGGGCCCTACGGCGAGCCGGACGTCGAGGGTTCGGCGAAGAACATCCGGGAGGAGTTCGACCGCATGGCGATGGACGACGAGGAAACCGTCGCACTCATCGCGGGCGGGCACACCTTCGGCAAGGTCCACGGTGCCGACGACCCCGAGGCTCACCTCGGCCCCGAGCCCGAGGCGGCGCCCATCGAGCAGCAGGGCCTCGGCTGGAAGCACGAGTTCGGCGACATCGGCGGGATGATCACCAGCGGCATCGAGGGTCCCTGGACGGATAATCCGACCCAGTGGGATATGGGCTACCTCGACAACCTGCTCGACCACGAATGGACCTCGGTCAAGGGCCCCGGCGGCGCGTGGCAGTGGCGACCGGTGGATGATGACGCGGTCGAGCCCGCGCCGGGCGCTCAGGACCCCTCGGAGACCGAGCAGCCGATGATGCTGACGACTGACGTGGCCCTCAAATATGACGACGACTACCGGGAGGTCCTCGAGCGGTTCCAGGAGCACCCCGAGGAGTTCCAGGCGGCGTTCGCGCGGGCGTGGTTCAAGCTCCTCCACCGCGACATGGGCCCGCCAGTGCGGTACCTCGGCCCGGAGGTACCCGACGAGACGATGATCTGGCAGGACCCGATCCCGGAGGCCGACTACGACCTGATCGGCGATGCGGAGGTCAAGGAACTGAAGGAGACGATCCTCGACTCGGACTTGACCGTTCCACAACTGGCCAAAACCGCCTGGGCAGCGGCATCGACATACCGCGACAGCGACAAGCGGGGGGGTGCCAACGGCGCTCGAATCCGCCTCGACCCACAGCGGAGCTGGGAGGTCAACGAGCCCGAGGAGCTGGAGACGGTGCTTTCGACCCTCGAGAACCTCCAGGAACGGTTCAACGCTTCACGCTCGGACGACGTCCGGGTCTCGCTCGCCGACCTGCTCGTGCTCGGCGGCAATGCCGCCGTCGAACAGGCCGCGGCGGCCGCCGGCTACAACGTCGAAATCCCGTTCGAACCCGGTCGCACGGACGCCTCACAGGCCCAGACCGACGTCGATTCCTTCGAGGTGCTCGAACCGAAAACCGACGGCTTCCGGAACTACCTCGGCGAGGGCGAGTTCGACGATTTCAACGGTTCGCTCGAGGACCGACTGGTGGACAAGGCACACCTGCTGACCCTGACGGTCCCGGAGATGACGGTCCTGGTCGGCGGCATGCGCGCCCTCGGTGCGACCTACGGTGACGACCGCGGCGTCTTCACCGACCGGCCAGGAACCTTGACCAACGACTTCTTCGTGAACCTCCTCGACATGGACTACGAGTGGGAGGCGGTCTCGGACGACGAGGAACGCTTCGAGGTCCGCGATCGCGCCACGGGCGACCTCGAATGGGAGGCCACCCGTTTCGACCTCATCTTCGGCGCGAACGCCCGGCTTCGGGCCGTCGCGGACGTCTACGGTGCCGACGACGGCGAGGAGCAGTTCGTTCAGGATTTCGTCGACGCGTGGCACAAGGTCATGACCCTCGACCGCTTCGACCTCGACTGACCGACCGACCTGATTTCCCATTTCTGCCGCCGACCGATCCCAAAAGCTATGCCCGCATGCTCGCGGCCCTAACGAACGCACATGCCGACCTGGCCCGACCCGATCGTGGCTGTTCGCCGGGTTCTCCCCGCCGAGGCCCGGCTGCTCAACGGCGCCATCGGCCTGTTCGGCGGCCTTCTGCTCGCGTTCGTCGTGTTCGTCCAGCTCCTCGGGGGCAACTGGCGGATGGCGTACGCCGACGACCGCTTCCTCACGCTCATCTTCACCTTCCTGGGTCCGGCCGTCGTCGGGGTCGTCTCCCCGGTCTGGTTCTGGGTCGGCCGGCCCCTGTGGGCACGGTTTGGCCGTCCGGGAAACCGGTACGTCCGGCGGTGGTCGTCGGCCCAGTTCATCCCGGGCCTCCTCGCCCCGATCGGAGGTGGTTTCCTCATGTTCCCGGTCGAGGCCACCTCGGGGTTCTGGACGCTACTGCTCGTTCCGTTCGGCCTGCTCCTCGGCCTCATCGGGCCGATCTGGTTCTGGCTCGGCCGACCCCTTGTCGGCCCTCGCATCGATGAGTGGCTCCCGGGCATTCCCCCACGGACCACCCTCGAACGGCTTACCTCGCGGTGGTTCCCCGCTATCGTCGCGATCCTCCTCGCCGCGCTCGCTGTCACGAGTCTGCTCGTCCTCCCGATCGTCGCCGTCGGCGACCCCGTCCGGGCGAACGATCTGACGGTCTCGGTGACCGACACACGGACGGCGACAACCATCATCGAGGAGACAGACGAAACGGCCATGCGTCCCGATGGCTGGCGGTTCCTGCTCGTCAGGGTCACCGTCACCAACGAGGGGACCGGTCCCCATCCCGCCCCCGGTGGCTCGGTCGGCGATATCGCCGTGATCGCTCAAGCCTGCAGCGCGCAGACCTTCGGCGAGCCGGCGAACAACTGCAATGCGGTGTTCGTCGACGGCGCATTCACGGCCAACGGGGACACTTACCCATCCTACGACATACGGCGAGACGCGCTGGACGGCGAACTGGCCCCCGGTGACCGGCTCACCGGCTGGCTCGCTTACCGGATCGAGCGCCGCCCATCGCGTGGCTCGAGCGCCGAGCCCATGATCATCATCAACGAGGTGGGACGCTGGACCTTCGATTTCGAACAGTAGCGTCCGTCACGACCTCGTTTTAGGGCATACGTATATTCGCCACCGACCCCTATCCCGGTCGATATGGCGATCGACTGGTTCGTGGTGATCGGCGGGACGATTGGGTATCAGGTCCTCGGGGCGCTCTGGTACGGCCCGCTGTTAGGGTCGCAGTGGATGGCGGCGATGGGGTACGACGACCACCCGGATATGGGCGGCGAGACCCCAACCGTTGGCTACGTCATCACCGCAATCGGGGCACTCATTGCGACGAGCAGCCTCGCGGTCCTTGTCGACTGGGTTGGCGCGACCACGTGGCAGACCGGCCTCACCCTCGGCCTTCTCGCTGGGATCGGCTTCGTGGCCACGACAAACCTCCAATCGGTCCCATTCGAGGGCCGATCATGGACGGTCTACGCGATAAACGCCGGATACAATACCCTCGCCCTCGCGCTGATCGGCGTGGCGATGGCGGTTATCTGAAGCCGTCCAGCCTCGGCAGGCGCACAGCCACCCGGACACCCGACGGAGAGGGTCGCCAACGCCCCGGTCAAGTGGATCGCCTCGATCAGTCCTCCGAGATACTCACCGGTAGGGCCTCCGGCCAATCTCTCCCGGTCGTCCCGCCCAGTACCCACAGACTAAGAAGGAAGGCTGGGCCGACGAAGAGGCCGGCCGTCACTCCGGCCTGTACGACATCGCCGTCGCGGAGATGGAGGCGAACGACGGCGACCCAGAACACGATCCACCCGACAACGACGACGGCGGCGACCGCCGGCTTCAAGAACCAGCCGATGGTCGACCGCCATCCGGCTTCCTGGGTCTCAACTCCCATACCGGAAGTTTCCCCCATCGGGGAAAACGGGGGCCCCGAGTTTCAATCCGCGAAAACCGGAGTCAGTTCCCGACCCGGATGTCCTGGTCGCAGGTCGGACACGATGCCCCACTCGACGAGACGGCCAGTTCCGCCTGCTCGCCCGTCCAGCCACAGACCGGACATTGAACCGCTGTGGAATCGGCCATGCCATCCGACCGTTCAACCGCCTGACGGAAAAGTGCCGGGGCGCACTGGCCGGTCACCCCACGAATATCGCCACAAGTGGGGCCACGATCATGTAGACGAACCCAACGAACCGGAGCCACCCGGCGAGTTCCACCCGGTCCTCGGGGAGGACTTCTGGGACGCCGAACGAGATCGCTAATGGGACGTGGAGCCAGTAGTCTGACCAGAACCCATAGGCTGTCAACACGACGACCAACCCGAAGATACCCCAGCCGAGCCAACCCCCTGTCGGCGGTCGAAACATCCCTTCGAACAACCAGTGCTCTTGGAGTCGATGGAGGGCCATGGGGCCGTTCCTCTCTGGAGAATGATAATTCTTACTTCCACCGCGGTGATCCATGAACTCGCCCACCGGCGGCGTTGCTGCTTATCGTCATCACCGTCCTATTCCCAGCATGGACCCCCGCCACCATTCGGATTCCCCGAGCTCTCGGTCGTCTTCCTCGGGCTTCGTATATCCCGTCGCCGATTCTGCCCTTTCGTCCCGGCCCGTCATCGACACCGTGAACGGAGCTGACCCGGGCCCTATGCCTTCCTTATAATGATGTAACCAAATACAGTTACACAAAAACTACTTTACAACCGAATTCGGTTGATTTGATAGTGAACCGCCGACGGTTTCTCCAGGCGCTCGGAACGGGTGGGCTCATCGGAACCGCCGGGTGTCTGAGCCGGTCCGCCCCGACGGCCGGGACCACCTCGACGCCGACCGTCACGGACGATCCGGTGCTGGATTTCGGCGCCACGACCACCGTCCACGACAGCGGCCTCCTGCACGCCCTTCTGCCCGGTCTCGAGGCGTCATTCGGCGTCACCGTCAAACCGATCATCAAGGGCTCAGGTGCCATGCTGCGAACCGCAGAGGACGGCGACGTCGACGTGGTCCTCGTCCACGCCCGCCCGCTCGAGGACCGGTTCCTCGAGCAGGGGTACGGCATCAACCGACGCGCGGTCATGATGAACGACTTCCTGGTGGTCGGGCCCGCGGACGACCCCGCCGAAGCGGCCGGCCGCGACCCAATTCGAGCGATCGAGGCCATCGCCCGGTCCGAGGCGACCTTCCTGTCGCGGGGTGACCGCTCGGGGACGCACCTCCGCGAGCGGCAGCTGTGGGCCGAGGCCGGGCTCGACCCTGGCGGCCGCTGGTACCGAGAGACCGGCCAGGGAATGGGCGAAACGCTCATCGCCGCTCGGCAGCTCGACGCCTACACCCTTTCGGACCGGGGTACGTTCCTCGCCACGGACACCGGTGAGGCGCTCGGTCCGATCGTCGACCGCGGCCTCTCGAACCCCCCACCCCTGCTCGAAAACATCTATTCGGCGATCGCGACCAATCCCGCCCGCCACGACGTCAATTACCAGTACGCCATGGCGGCCATCGGGTACCTCACCGGTCCCGCACAGGACACGATCGCCGATTTCCGGATCGACGGCGAGCGAACGTTTCAGCCCATCGGCTCCACCGTCGAGCCGAAGTTTGACCAGTACGTCCCGGCCGACTGGACCGGCTAATCCGCTTTATTCGAGCGTCGCAAGCCGGTGGAGCGCGTCGACGGTCCGAAGGATGTCGCCGGCCTTCCCGGGGGCGAAGGTGAGCTCGTCGGTCGATAGCACGTGGTCGAGGACGGCCGCCGAGGCGTGATTCGGGGCTGCAGCGAGCCCATAGCCGGCCTCGGCCACCCAGCGCATCACCCGGAGGTCGCTCTTTGAGTCCCCGAGCACGATCAGGAACGGATCCTCGACCCCGAGAACATCGAGTGCCGCCCGGACGCCCGTCGGCTTGTCCAGTTCGCGACTGGTGACCTCGACCGCATCACCCTGATAGTAGGCGACGTCGATGCGGTCCAACCAGTCCGTCAGGGCGGCCGGTGGGCCCATTTCGTCGCCTCGGGGGAGGGCCGACTGCTGTTCGAGCACCTGGCGGATCTCGGCGTCCTGGTCGGCAAAATACCGTCTGACCCACGTCTGGACCGCATCGACATCGTCGCCCATCCCCGATGCGATCGCCTCGCCGAGGACCTCGAGCTCGTGCACCAGGGCACGGTCGATGATCTCGCCCGCCCTCGAACTCCCGGTCTCGACGTTGGGTTTGAGGGTCACGTTGAACTCGTTGCCCTGGAGGTGACACCCGTGTCGAATCGGGTCAGGGGCGCTTCGAAGCACCCGGGCGCGGAGCCGATCGAAGATCGCTTGAAGCGGTTCGTCGAGCGCCTCGTAGAGGAGCTGTTTCGTGTCCGGGCCGTGGCCCGGGGTGAACACGCCCGTCCCGCCCTCGTAGACGATGCTGAGCGACCCCGAATGGACGAGATCGCTCCCGAGCCCCTGGATCAGAAAGCCCTTCACGTTCTCGAGGGTCTGGCCCGTACACACGACGATCGGAAAGCCCATCTCGTGCAGCTCCGAGAGGCGATGGAGCGTCTCTCTGGGGATCTCGTTGTCCGTCTCCCCGGCCGACCGGAGCGTCTCGTCGACGTCGAGCACGAGCGTGTTGACCGCCCGGTCGTACTTCGTGTAGAGATCCAGCGCGGTAAAGGCCTGTTCGCGGGTCGCCCGCGCCGCGATCGCGGCGAACGTCTCGCCCGCCTCGGGAAAGGCGTCGGTGATCTCGGACTGCTGGTCGGTCAATTCCTCGTTCACGGCCTGCCAGTGATCAAGGGCGATCCGTGAGTCGATCGGGGGGAAGAGATCGACGAACTCCTGGTAGCTACGGAGCGTCTCCGTGTCGAAATCGTCGTAGAGAGAGTAGAGCCGATCGTAGATCTCCATGGCCGCCACTGAGGGGAAGCCCCCTTGTAAGCTCCGGGTGGCCGACACGGGCGAAAGCGCCAAATCAACGGGTCGCAAACGCCTGGGGACATGAAGAACGTGGACGACCTCATCGAGAACGCCGCCGACCTCCACGAGAGCGGGTATACGAAAGGCGAGATCGCGGACGAACTCAACGTCTCCCGCGAGACGGCGAGCTGGCTCGTCGATCGGCAGCTCGGGGGCGAGCGAACGTCCCAGACCGCTAGCACCGGCCCCCACGACATCCACGTCGACTGGAGCGCGCTCGGCCGCGACAGCAACCGGCTTTACCACGTCGCCGCGGCCATGGCGGACTTCCTCTCCAAGGAGGGCGAGGACATCGACCTCACGGTCGGCGTGGAGAAGGCAGGCCTCCCGCTCGCGACCATCGTCGCCCGGGAACTCGATACCGACCTGAGCGCCTACACGCCTCGAAAACACCGGTGGGAGGCCGACGACATCGAGGAGCTCAAGGGCTCGTTCTCCCACAACTTCGCCGACATCCGCGGCCGCGACTGCTACATCGTCGACGACACCATCACCAGCGGGACGACGATGACCGAGACCATCGAGACCGTCCGCGAGATTGGAGGTGAGCCGGTCGGCTGTTGTGTGCTCGTGGACAAGCGGGGTGTCGACGAACTCTCGGGCGTCCCGGTCCATTCCCTCATCCAAGTGATCCGCGTCGGCAACGACGAGGATGCCCCCGACTAACGACCCGTTCAACCCCCGTTAGGCCAGGCTAGCGGCGTTGGGAGACATGCTCGAGAGCGGCACCGGAACCGACGATGCGAATGGCGATACCGGTTCCACGGAGCGGACGGATTGATCCCACGGCTAAAGCCGTGGGCGTTCTCCCTGCCCTCGTGTTATCCGGTCAGAACAGGTCATTTCTTCGCGTCACCGCCAGTCTCGAAGCGCTTTGCAACGGTACTTTTTGATCCATCAACCGCCGACGATTGGGTCTCGGGCGTCTCGACGAAGTCGGTCAGCTGGGGAAGCTCGAAACTGGTCCGGAGGCTGAGCCGCCACAGCAGTACAGCCACCACCGGGAGGAGCGAGTAGACCCCGATGATGGCCCCGTTGAGCGGCCCCTCCGTTGCGGCGGTCTGTTCGGAGAGGAAGATCCAGATCACCGCCCAGACCCCGACAAGGCCCAGGATACCCACCTCCAACAGCAGGCTGCTCAGATACGACAGTCCGGTTCTGAGCCCACTCCAGCCGCCGAAAGCGTGTTCACTCATGGATGGCACCGTGATTAGAGACGGGGCGGACCCGGTGGGGAATGCGATACCGGCCAGGGGTTGTCGTTGAAATGGCAGGGCTCGCGCTGAGCTCCGGTCGCCGGACGGGTCCAGATGCCCCGGGGAGCGGTACATCCCGTCGGTACATAACCCACTTGTCGAGTTGCAAACTGCGAAAATGTCCACCTCCGTTCGTCCCGAGGTTACGCCAAGCGCGGGCAGCGATCCAACCTGGATGATCCCGTCGGAGTCATCAGACCGTGAACATCCAGACCGCGGGCCGGACGACCACCGACCTTGTACCGGGATCCACCCAGGACGGGCTACTCGTTTCTCGAGGTCGAAGGGCGAAAACCATGGTGTGGCTTCCTCCGACCGAACGATCGGTCAGCCCGTCGGTGTCATGCCACAGGTCGACCGATCGCCATGAACGAGGCTGACCTCAGTTCATGTACCCTCCCCCAATGCACCGTGACGGCATATCTATTTGGAATCTGGTAGTTTCTGCCTGTTTCGTCCCCCCATCGAGAGGATATCCACCACCCGCTCCGTGCCGCCGTCCAGCATCCACACGGGCTGTCCAGCATCCGCCGAAAAAGGTCTTCAGTAATGCAGGTACAGACCTTTCCGGGATCACGGTATCGATTTAATTGCCTGCGGAGCCGTCATCAGGGATCGCGACCCCGACCTGCCCCGTTGGGGAGTGCCGATCCCGGACCGACCAATTCCGCGGGTCCCCATCGGGTATGCCACAACACCGGTGCCGAAGGCGTATGCCTCGGCACCGACTACCCGTTGCTTACTGATCGAATAGCCGGAGCACTGTGGCGACGATTTGTCCCGGACGCTCAGTCACCGCCGACCAATGGCTTCGTCCGATTTGAGCGCCGACTCGTAACGACCCATCGCCTGCTACGGAACGTCGAGCGACATCGACGGCATCTCGACGAACGCCGTCTCGTAGCCCTCGTGGCGGGCCGCCTGCGGCGGCGCGCCGACCTCGAGTTCGACCGTGTCACCCGACGAGATATCGTCGGCCACGGCTCCATAGTGGTAGTTCAGGTCGGGATCGAGCGTCGCCTTGAGCGGCCCCTCGACGACGGTCGACCCGTCGCGACTGATCGTGCTGGCAAGCGACATGAACGGGAGTGGATACCGGTTGTACGGCGTTCGGGCCGAGACCGCGAGGTACTGGCCCGAGCCATCCAGCCCCGGCAGCGCCTCGTCGAGGACGGATACGACGAACCGGCCGTCCCCGCTCGTGGCCTCGCCGATGACCCGTCCGGGAAGACCGTCCGGTTCGGGTAGCTGGGCCAGTGGAAGCATCTCCATCCGCATGGGCTCGACCGCCCCTTCATTGCCCTTCGTCTCGTCCAGCGTCTCGAAGGCCAGCTCGTTGAGCGCGCTTCGACTGTACTCGTAGCTGAACCCCACCGACGCTGGGTCGTCGAATCGTCCGGCGAAGCTACCCGTCCGACGCGTCTGCATTGGCCCGATCTTCACACTGACCGAATAGGTCCCGTCGCCGGGGAGGGCGTAGTTATCGCCGAAGTGAAACCCCATATTCTGCGACAGCATCGGCCACGGCGCCTTCTGAACCACCGTTTCGTCGCCCTGTGAAATCTCGAGCGTCACGTCGCTCGTCGGTGGTACGACCTGCGTCTCGGCATCCCACAGGCTCACCATGAGGTGGACGGAGTCCTCGGCCCGGAGTTCGACCATCTCCCGGTTACGGCCGGTCATCAGCCAGAACCGGTGGGGGAAACTGACGGTCAGAGCGGCCCGGTACGGCCCGGCTTTGCCCATTCCGACCATCTGCATACCTTCGATATGCGAGGGGATGTAGACGGCATCAGGCCGGTTCTCGACCAGCGGCGGCGATCGGGCGGACCGGCGTTCGAACCCCAGGCTCGCGAGGCACCCGGCCATGGACCCGAGCCCGGCGAGCCCCGCCCCGCCCTTGAGCAGCGTGCGACGCTTCATCGGTCCGGCTGGGCCTCCGGCAACGACCGGAGCGCCCGTGGTGGTAGGAGGTAGTTTCCGCGACGCTCGACCGTCATGTACTGGAGGATGCCGTTATTGGTCCGCTGGCCGACCGGCCCGCTCTCGGCCAAGTCGGTCCCGTTCATCGCCTCACGCGTGTCGACGAAGTCCGAGATCGTCCGCTGGAGCGAGAGGAAATGGAGGCTGGCCTTCCCGTCATCGGTCGAGTCGAAATCCCGGCGGAGCATGATCGGGGTGTCGTCCCGGCGGGCTCGGGCGGACTTCTGGGAGTGTCCGACGACGCCGTACTCCCGGGCGTGGTCTTCGGCGTGAGCCGGGCACCCCCGCTCTGTCATGAGGCTCGTGTCGCCGAGGTTGTCACCCGATCCCTCGACCAGCCCGTCGTCGGCGTGGACCGGGCAGAACATGGTTGCCACACGGTGAAACCGGCTGTCCTGCTCGTACCACTGCTGGAGGTGGAGGCGGATGAGCGAGAGCTGTTGGGTCGTCCCGTCGGCGAACGGCCCGGACTGAATGGACACCGCGTCCTCCGTCGCCTGGTTCTTCTTGAAGCCAGACTTAAAGCCCATGTACATAGGGGCGTCGTCGGGCACGGGCTTCGAGGCCGGAATGCCATCGACGTCCTGGTGGTCGGCTGGGAGGCCGTCGCCGATGAACCCCGTCCGTCGGTCGACGGGGTCGAATAGGTCATCGAGGCCCGCCTCGACCGACACGCCGTTGAGTTCCTCGGCGTCCCCGAACAGCGCCTCCTCGACGGCGAGCACGACCGACCCGTAGTCGCTCGCGAGATGGAGTACCGCGTCGGACCGGTCGAGCGCCGGCTCCTCGAACGGCGCCAACGCCTTGGGCTCCTGGAGGTCCACCGAGTCCGGCAGCGGTTCGTCGAAGCCATCGAAGTACGCCGGCGAGTAACTCACCGTGAACAACAATCCCTCGTGGCTCCGCGGATAGGCCCGCTCGAGCGTCCGTAACGACCGCTCCATCGTCTCCCGGTCCGCATTCGACGGTGGGCCGGCCCCCGAATAGTCCATCAGTCGCAGGACGTGGTGTTTCGGCGCGACGTCGTTGCCGTGGTCGTCCGTCGCGAGCACGTCGTTCCAGGCGTGTTGCCGGGCGGGGAGCTCGGAGAGGTCGTCCGGCCCCGTGGGCAGCTCCGGTGTCGATTCACGCTGGAGACATGCGGCGAGGGCGGCCGAACCACCGATCGCCACGGCCGCTTTGACGAACTCACGCCGGGGGATCCCACGATCCATTACGTACGGCTAATGTCCTGACGGGAAAGGGGGTTCTGGTTCGGTTGTCGAAACCGGTTAGTCAGCGAGCAGGCGATCGACCAGTCGCGTGTAGCGATCGGCGAGCGTCTCGAGCAGCGTCGGGTCGGCTTCACCAAGCAGCGCGGCGGTTTCCTGCGGCCGGGCGACGGCGAGCGTCACGTGCTGGCGGTCGTCGTACATCTTCTCGACCAGCCTGACGGCCACGAGGCGGTCCAGATGCCACTCGAGGGTACTCCGGGCGAGCCCCAGCCGGTCGACCACGGTTGACGGGGACGCGGGGCCGGTATCGAGCAGGACGACGACGATGTCGCGGGCGGTCTCCCGTCGGAGGAGTGCGAGGGCCCGTCGTTCCCAGGCGTCGAAGCCGTCGGGAAAATAGTGGGTCCGGCCGAGCAGGGATTCCGCAACGACGCCGTCGCTGGCGAGCAGCGCTTTGAGGTGGTGCTGGACCTGGCCGGGGGCGAGATCGAGGCCCCGTACGAGGCCGTTGAAATGCACGCCCGGATGGGTCCGGATGTGGCTCGCGATCCGGTGTCTCGTCTCACTCAATGGATTTCTCCCCCGTCTCATCGACGGCCCGGGCAAGGTAGATCGCTCCGACGAGCAGCACGACGGCGAGGATATCGAGGCCATGTTCGAGGACGTGATGCGTCGTCGCGGACAGCAGGTCGCCCAGGCTCAGGAACCCGAAAACCGTCCGGATGAGGAGCGTTGCGAGCGCGAACGTGACGAGCAGATACGACCACGACCGGCGGCGCGAATAGGCAAGCAGTGCGAGGCCGATGAGGAACGCCGACACGAGCCCGGCTACCCCGAGGACGGCCCCGAGGAGATGCTGGTCGAAGCCGATGAGGTGGAGAATGACGCCCGAATGGGTGAACGACATGGTCACGGCGAAGTCCGTTAAGTTCCCCTATCGAGTCAGCACGTATGAAGGCACTGTGGTACAATTATCGAAGGGTTCCCAATGGGCCGGACAAGCAGGGCGAAATCGATTTATATTGCTAAACGAAACCCATTTTTAGTCGGCTCTAATACCCGCCCCCTCCCCGATTCACCTCTCCATGCCCAACCAAATCGTCGACATCTTCGTGTTCTCCGTCCGCGACGGCTACATCCAGGTGAGTGCGTTCGTCGCGGTCACGGTCCTCCTGTTCAGCTACGTCCAGTACCGGAGCCGAGGGGCGCTCCTCGAACGGATCGAGGCCAACGGTCGCCTGCAGCCGCTGATCGGCGCGTTCATGGGCCTCACGCCGGGCTGCGGTGGCGCGATCGTCATGATGCCGCTCTACATTCGCGGGACGGTGAGCTTCGGCACGGTCGTCGCGACGCTCATCGCGACGGCCGGTGACTCGGCGTTCGTCATCCTCGCCCTCGCCCCGGAGGCCGCCCTCTACGCCTACTCGATCGCCTTCGCGGCGGCCATCCTGTCAGGCTTTGCGATCGACCGGTTCGGCATGGGCGTCGGCCGGGTCGACCGGGCGGTCGAACGGCTGAGCCGGCCCGTCGCCGACGGCGGCACGGCAACGGCGGTCATCGGCCGTAGTTCGAACCCCGCCCACGAGTACGAGGGCGCGGCTCCCAGCCATTCGCATCTGACTGGTCCTGATCGATCCTCGTCGATTCTCACCCCGCTGAGCCACGCGGTTCACGTTACCTGGTGGGCCGTGGCCTTCGTCGGGCTTGGGCTCGGCGTGACGTACCTCCTCCGGGGCGCGCCGGACGTCCCCATGCAGCTCGGGCCGAGCTTTCCCGGACTGTTCACGGTCGTCGGCATCGCCGGTACGACGCTCTCGTTCTACCTCTATCTCGTCGGGCGCCACTACATCGGGGAAGGGCACGTCGGCCAGGCCCGAGAATCGTTCACCAGCGCCTATGAAACCCTCCAGCACGCCGCCATGGAGACGAGCTTCGTGACGGTCTGGGTGCTCGTCGCTTACCTGGCCTACGAATACCCGGTGGCGCTGTTCGATATCGACATCGCCGGCGTCGCCGCGGCCGCCGGCGTCCTCGCCCCGGTCGCGGGCGCCGTGGTCGGTCTCATCCCTGGGTGTGGGCCACAGATCGTTCTCGCGGGGGCCTATGCCCAGGGTGGCATCCCGTTCTCGGCGTTGGCGGCGAACGCCATCAGCCAGGACGGCGACGCGCTCTTCCCGCTCATCGCGATCGACAAGAAGGCCGCCATCATCGCGTCTATCTACACGACGATTCCCGGCCTCATCGTCGGGATCGCCCTCTACTTCCTCTGGGGGCCTGTGCTCGGCCTGGAACCGTTCGGGTTCGGCGTCCTCGGCGAGTAATCCACCGCGCCACCTACCTTGATGGCGGTGGCGACCGTAGTCACACGTTGGGATGGCTCAGCAAGAAATCCAACACGAACTCAACGTCGACCGGTACACCCTCGGGCTGGTCGGCCCGGAGCAGGAATGGGCTGGCACGGTCGCGGATGGCGGGACCATCAAGACCCACACACCCCCGGCGTGCTGGGGACCGATGATCACACCGGAGTTCCGCGGCGGCCACGAAGTGACGCGGCCGATCCGCGTGGAGAACGCCGAGGTGGGCGACGCGGTGGTCCTCCGCATCCGCGACATCGACGTGACGAGCGTCGCCACGAGTACCGGCAGCATGATCGAACGCGAGGGTGCGTTCGGCTCGGATCCGTTCGTCGACCACCGCTGCCCGGACTGTGGCGCCGAATGGCCCGAGAGCGTCGTCGAAGGGACGGGGGAGGATGCCATCCGGTGTGCCGAATGTGGTGCGAACGCCTCGTCGTTCGGCTTCGAGTTCGGCTATACGGTGGCCTTCGATGACGACCGCACCGTCGGCCTGACGATGGACGCCGAGGCGGCCGACGACCTGGCCAATCGCGCCGATGAGGCCATGGCCCTCCCGGAAAATTCGCGTCAGCACCCGATCCTCCTGTACAAACCCTCGTCGATGCCGGGGACGCTCGGCCACCTCCGTCCGTTCATCGGCAACATCGGGACGACTCCGCCGATCGAGATGCCGGACTCGCACAACGCAGGTGACTTCGGCCAGTTCCTGATCGGTGCAGACCACGATTGGGGGCTCCCCGACGAGACCGCCCTCGAGCAGCGGACCGACGGTCACATGGACATCAACGCCGTCCGCGAGGGAGCCGTCCTCGTGGCCCCCGTCAAGGTCGACGGCGCCGGGATCTACGTCGGTGACATGCACGCCAATCAGGGCGACGGCGAGCTCTCGCTCCACACCACGGACGTCAGCGGCCACGCGACCATCGACGTCGAGGTCATCAAAGGCCTGGACATCGACGGCCCGCTGCTGTTCCCCAACGAGGACGACCTCCCCCACATCGCGAAACCCTATTCGGCGGACGAGCTCGAGACCGGCCAGGCCCTCGCCGAGCAGTACGGCGTCGACCTCGGGGCCGACATGGGTCCGATCCAGATCATCGGCACGGGCGCGACGATCAACGACGCCACGGAGAACGCCTATGACCGGGCCGAAGCGCTCCTCGACATGAGCGAAGGTGAGATCCGCGCCCGGTGTACCTTCACCGGTGGCGTCGAGGTAGGCCGGCTCCCGGGCGTCGTCCAGCTCACGATGCTGGCGCCCATGGCCCGGCTTGCCGACCGTGACCTCGACGGTATCGCCCGCGAACAGTACGACCTCTAGCCACCCTGGACGGCTGGAAACAGGGTGAGCGACGCCTCGGCCGGGCAGGGATCCGTCGCCGTGACGGTCTCGCCGTCGCACTGCACCCGGACGCTCGGCCGCAGCGAATCGTCGTCGGTGAACAGTTGATCGTGCGCCCGTGGATAGGCCGTCACGTAGGCCGCGATCGCCTCTTCGACGGTTCCACCCTCGAACGGGACCGTCACCGTCTTCTCTCCCGTTACACCCCGGAGCGGGCCGTAGAGGACGACCTCCATGTACTATGTGAACGATCCTTGGTCACAAAGCTTCCCGGCCTATGAGAACGGCAGCAGTTCGAACTCGCGGAGGAAGTAGACGATCCCCACGGCGGCCAGGACCACCCCGAAGATCCCGGCGAGCCAGCCGCCGCTTCCGGGCGCATCCCGGAAGCCCTGGGCGGCGAATCCCACGCCGACGGTTACGAGGATCGCGGTGATGAAGACGGTGAGGAGCTTCTGGATGATGTCCCAGATCGCGTCGTGGACGGCTTTGCGCATCACGACATACATCGTCTGTTCGTCCAGCTCGCTGGAGGGCATACCGCGATCAACACCCGTACGCGGTTTCAACCGTTCGATACTCTGATTCCCCGTCGGCCGCGAAACATACTTATCGGGCACACGGCAACTCCTGTCGATGCCCTCCACGCTCAAAGCCCACCTCTTCGCCGAACCCCGAGGGGGGAGGATCTACTGGCTCCACCTCATCCTGGGCCTGGTGATCGTCGCCCTCGGCACCGCTTGGTTCGTCGTCGACGCCGCTCTCCTTCCCTCGCCCGGGTTCATTCCGCTCGGGGTCGCTATCGCGTGTCTGGGTGCCGCAGAGCAGCTCCCCCGGGACCGCATCCGCGTCGCCGCGATCCTCCGTACCGGCTACTACACGGGTCTCGTCCTCTACGCCGGCCTGTTCGCCCTCCCACCGGTGCTCGCCGGTGGCCAAACGAATGCGTACTGGGCCTTCCTCGTGGCCCTCGTCGCCGGGGCGGTCATCACTCTCTGGGCGGCATGGCAGTTCTGGACGACCGGCCGGGCAGCTCGTTAGTCAGCATCCCCAACATGGCTTCCAGGGAGAACCTGGTGACGCTGCTATTCGTCCTACTGGCACTGCCAGCCGCCATCTCTCACAATTGCTGCTCGAAGGCAACGGCGAGCAAACCGTGTACGGCATCTCCTTTTATTTCTGCTCGGGGTGGGCGGGTTTCTCCCGCAGTTCCTCCTCCGGACCCGGTGACCCCCCACTGGTCTGTCCGACTGACACCCGGTTAATTTACATCCCCGACCGCGTTTGACGGGCATGGCAGGCCGGACCGAGGGAACGGGGGACGGTCACGTCATCGAGGAGGAACTCGACCGCGAGATCGGCTTTCTCGGTGCCGTGGCCATCGGCGTTGGCACGATGATCGCGGCCGGGATCTTCGTCCTCTCCGGGTTGGCCGTCAGTAAAGTCGGGGCGGCGGCCATCGTCTCCTTCCTGCTCGCCGCGATCGTCGCGGGGTTCACCGCGGCAGCCTACGGCGAGTTCTCATCGATCTACCCCGAATCCGGGGGTGGTTACCTGTACGTCTCGGAGACGTTCGATACCGACCTCACCTACATCATGGGCTGGACGATGATCCTCGGCTACCCCGCGAGCGCCGCCTTCTACCTCGCCTCCTTCTCCGAGTGGTTCTTCCGGTTCATCTACCCGGTCCTCGACCTCCCGCAGGCCATCCCCTTCTGGGTCTCAGGACTGTTCATCCTCGTCCTCCTCGTCGGCGTTAACCTCAAAGGCACGGAGGAGTCCAACGCCTTCCAGATCGTCGTCACGGCGATGAAGGTCGCCCTCATCATCCTCTTCCTCTATGGCGGGCTGCAGGCGCTCGACACCTCGACCGTCACGGCGTCGATGGCCGAGAACATCACCCGGCTTAGCGACATCGGCCTCACGAGCGCGCTGGTCTTCATCACCTTCTTCGGATTTTCCGCGATCGCCACCAACGCCGAGGAGATCCGCTCGCCCGGCTCAACCGTCCCTCGGGCGATCTACTTCAGCATGGGCTTCGTGACGTTCATCTACTCGCTGGTCGTCCTCGTGGTGGTCATCGCGGTCAACGACACAACCGGTTTTCTGCCCTTCCTCGACGCTCAGCTCCCGGCCATCTCCGGCATCGACGCCGCCCGCCAGTTCGTCGCCCAGAACGGCGAAATTTCGATGGGGCTCGCCGCCCAGTACTACCTCGGCAACGTCGGCTTCTATGTCATCATCGTCGGCGCGCTCTTCTCGATGCTCTCGGCCGCCAACGCCACCATCATGGCGGGTTCCCGGGTCAAGCTCGCGATGGCCCGCCGGAACCACCTCCCCCGCGACTTCGAGGACCTCCATCCCCGGTTCAACACCCCGTACAAGACGGTCCTGCTCACGGGCGGGTTCATCCTCGTCTACGTCATCGTCTTTAGCGTCATCTTCGGCAAGCCTCCGGGCGCGGAAGCGGGCGGCCAGGAGGTCCACGCCCCCTTCGGCCTCCACCTCGGGATCGAGGGGCTTGCGGGCTTCGCCAACTTCCTCCTGCTTTCCGGACTCACGATCGTCAACATCGCGATCATCGCTTCCCGGCGGAAGTTCCCCGATATCGAGCGTCCGTTCACTGTGCCTGGGGTGCCTTGGATCCCCATCATTGCAGTCTTGGCCAACATCGTCCTCCTGCTCAATGTCGGCCTGACGAGCTTCCTCGTTGGGGTGTTCGCCGAACTCATTGGGGTGGGCGTCTGGTTCGCGTGGAAGACCCGGGCGCCCTCGATCGAACGGATCGAAAAGGAGACGCCGACGGCAGTCGCCGAATACACCTCACCGGGCCTCGACTACCAGATCGTCGTTCCGATCGCGAACCCGGCGAACGTCGATCAGCTCATGCGGACGGCCTGCACGCTCGCCGCCGACAACGACGGCGAGGTACTGGTCGTCAGCGTCGTGACGGTGCCGAACCAGACCCCGCTTACGGAGGGACGTCAATTCGCCGACCAGAAACGGGCGGTCCTCGACCGGGCCATCGAATTCGCCGAAGACCGCGGCGTGCCCGTGAGCGGGACGATCAGAATCAGCCACGATGCCGCCCACGCCATCCTCAACACCGTCCACCAGCAGGAGGCCGACGCCGTCCTCGTCGGCTGGCAGGGCCAGCTCGGTCGGCGTCGTGGGTTCGTCTTCGGGTCGACCGTTGACGTCGTGATCTCCGACGCGAAATGCGACGTCTACGTCGAGAAGATCGGCGCTGGCATGGACGGCGAGGTCGAGTCGATCCTGCTCCCGACGGCTGGGGGCCCCCACGCGGCGTTCGCGCGGGAGACGGCGAAGGTCATCGCCCGAGCGACGGGTGCCACCCTCCACGTCATTACGGTCGTCGACCCCTCGGCCCCACCCGAGGACCGGCAGCGCGCCGAGCAGTTGCTCCAGGAAGCCACGGTCGGGACGGAGGGCTTCACCGTCGAGACCGCGCTGATCGAAGGCGACGACATCGTCGATACCATCGTCAACGAAACCGGTACCCACGACCTTACGATTATTGGCGCCACGCGCGAGGGACTGCTCCAGCGGGTGCTTTTCGGGGCCATCCCGGAGGCGGTGGGGCAGCGCTCCCAGAGCACGGTCATCATGACGAAGCGGTATCTGGGCGTGACCTCACGGCTGGCCTGGCTTTTCAGCCGCGACGAGAACGACCAGCTCGCATCGAAGTGAACCGAGAACGGGAGGGGAACGCTCCGGGAATCGATTAGAAGGTAGTTCATCGCGGTCACCGTTACCCGACTCACGAATGGTAATCGGCGAGTCTCGGGCGTCGATCCGCCGGCGTACCCGGCGGCTCTCGCCGTGGGGCTTTCCGATCGTCTACCTCGGCTGGGCGTTTCTCTTTTGGAGCCCGATCGTCACGTCCGACTCCTCGGTCTGGGTGGAGACGAACCTCGTCTTCTTCATCGTGGGTGGCACGAGCTCCCTTTCGGCCGCACTCTCGATGGCGTGGCTGAGCGGGGGAATCGAACGGGTCTACGACCTCCTCTACCGGTTCGTCGACCACAGGCGGATCACCCTACGGTGGAGGATCATCATCCTCGTCTTCTGGCCACTTTTCGACGTCCTGATGGCGGGCGCCGCGGTCGGGCTCGGGATCTCCCAACGACCGATCGACGAGGTGTGGACGGCCTTCAGCGATCTCGATTCGCTCGGGTTCCTCCTCGCACTGTCGTTCGTCTTCCTGTGGTCGAGGAGGTGGGCCTTCGCGGCTACTACCTGGACGCCCTCCAGGAGCGATTCCGCCCGTCCGTCGTAGGGCTCATCAACGGTGGTACCTGGGCGATCTGGTATGCGCCCTTCGTCTGGTTCCCAGACTACTACGCGAACACTACGTTTCACCCAGAACTGTGGTGGTGGTGGTGGCTGCCATCGATCGTCCTCCAGACGGTCATCATCGTTTGGGTCTACAACAACACCCGTCGAAGCATCTTGGCCGTCGAGGTCTTCCACGCCATGATGAACCTGACCGGGGAAGTCCTCGGACTCGCCCCAGAACTGTTCCCGTTCCTCCTGGTCGGCTATGCGATCATTGCAGGGGGTCTCATAATCCATTGGCGACAGACAGGGGTGAACACCGCCACTCGGTACTCCATCAATCACTCCGGGCGGTGAACAACCGGATCAAGATGATCAGGGCCACCCCGTGACTGAGGACGCCAACCAGGAGATAGAGTGGCCAGATCGGGTCACCGTTGAGGCCGACGATCACGGCCTTCACGGGCCAGTAGGTCGGGGACACCCCGGCGACGAACTGGAAGGGCTCCGGGACGACGGCGATACCGAGCGCCGGTCCGAGAATCACGAGGTTCACGAGTTTGCTCAGGGCGATCCCCTCGATCGTATTATTCGCCAGCGTCCCGAACGCCAGTGCGAGGACCGGTCCACCCAGGGCGCCCACGGCTGCGGTAGCCATGAGCACCGGGATCGGGATCGAAACGATGCCGACCACCGCGACAGCCGGAAGCGTTGCTAACAGCGCCAGTACGAACGCCGTCACCCCTCGATACACGAGATACCCGCCCGGGGAAAGCGGTGAGACGCGGAAGGCGGTAAGGACGCCCTGTTCACGATCTTCGAGCACGAACATCCCGACGATGAAGCCGTAAATGGCCGGACCGAAGATCGTCATCGTTCCACCGAGAACCGGGTAGACGTTCGTGAGGTCGTACGACGGGCCAATCATCGCCGCGACGGTCGGGGCGCCGAAGCGGATGACGAGCGCGAGGGCGACCGGCCCGATCGCGGCGAATGCCAAAATCGGATCGCGAGTCCAGTTCCGGAGATCCGCCCGGACCAAACCGAACCAGGGCGACCGAACGGTCTCACGTTGGCGAGACCGATCGACGCGGGCCTGTCCGAGCGCCTTCCCCGACCCGCCGCCCCGGACGATATGCCGTCTGAATGCCCGACGAGCCACGGCGAACGCGATGACGTTCGCCACCAGGAGATACCCAAACGCGTAGAACAGCGCCCACCACGGCACCGGCCGGAACGCTGCCTCGACGAGGACCAGGACCGGTTGGGCCGGGAGCAGGTAGAACAGGGTTGTCTCGACCAATCCGAGATAGCCGAACAACGGGAGGAACAGGATCGTTCCCCACCCCACCGCGCTGATGAAGTACTCATTGACCGAGTCGTACCGAGCGACGGCCACGAACCCGATGAGGACGAAGAACGCCGCAGAGAGGGCGACTCCCGGAATCAGCACGATCAACCCGCCGACGGTCCCGTGCCCGACAACCGCCACGACTGTCGAGGCGACGACCGCAAGCAGCGAGAGGGTCAGGACTTTCGACAGGAGATACCCACGATCGCCGAGCGGTGTCGTCACGAGGGCGTTCAGCACTCCCGCCTCCTTCTCGAACAGGACCATCGCCGCGATGAAGTAGAACCCGAGCACCGTCGGATCCGTGACGATGAGCAGGACCGTGGCTTCGGTTCGAAGCGCCGGACCGAGCACCCGAAGTCCCAGGACGTAGGCGAGGGTCAGCACCGCATAGACCGTATAAATCCCGTATCGGACCTGTAATCGAACGTCCCATGGCCCCATCGATCCGAATCGCCACCCTCCGGTAGGCATTAGTCGAGTTGCTCCCCGGTTATCTCGATAAAAACGTCCTCGAGGGTCGCCTCCTCTGTGTGAATCGTTTCGATCCGACCGCTCCCAAGCATGGCCTGGAAGTCGTCCGCCGAACCTAGCGCATCGAGCGCAAACTCGTGGGTTTCGAGGCGACCGTCGGTCCGGGCCTCGACCCTGACCACGGGTTCTCCGTAGTCGAGTTTCAACTTTCGAGGTGTCTCAATCACCGGGAGTCGTCCATCCACAATGAACCCGACCCGGTCGCAGAGCTCGTCGGCGACAGTCATGTCGTGGGTCGTCAGAAAGACTGTCCCGCCATCGGCCCGAAACCGTCGAATAACGTCCTTTACCAGCCGGGCATTCCCGGGATCGATGCCACCGGTCGGCTCGTCGAGAAACAACAGCTCCGGCCGGTGGAGCAGCGCCCGGACGAACGTCAACCGCATTTGCATTCCTTTCGAGTACGTCCCGACCCGTCGGTCGGCTTCGTCGGTCAAGCCTACCCGTTCGAGGAGCTCGATCGGCTCCTCCACCTCGGTGTCGTACAACGAGGCGAACAGGTCGAGGTTCTCCCGGCCCGTCAGTTTGTGATAGAGGTTCGGCGTCTCGGCGGCCACACCGATCCGCGCGTACAGGTCGCTCCCCCACTCGCTGACCTCTCGGTCGAACATGACTGCCGAACCCTCGTAATCGTCCAGGAGACCGATGAGCACCTTCTGGGTCGTGCTTTTCCCCGCTCCGCTCGGGCCGAGAAATCCGAAGATGTCGCCAGCCTCGACCGAGAAACCGAGCCCACGGAGTGCCGGCGCAGCCGCTCCGGCGTAGGTGTACGCAAGCCCCTCGACGTGGATCACTACCACATTGCCGGTGGCTGAGCTGAAATACCTGTTCGCTCTCTTCAGCGTCCTCAAGCGTACTGCGCGCGGAGGTAGTCGATGATCTCGTCGCTCTCGTATATCGCCTCCTCCCGATCGGTATCGACGAGCAGCGGAACCTGATCCTTCCCGTACCCCGTCAACTCCTCGTGGGCCGTTTCGTTGGTCACCCGGCCTGGCGTCAGCATCGTTCCAGCCGTTCGCGGGTTGTGGAGGATGACGGTGATACCCGCTCGGGTACAGAATTTTCGGACCCTCCGACAGTACGGGCAGCCTTCGGCCTGATACAGCTCGAGCGGAGTGGTCTCTTTGTCGACTCGATTCCAGTTCCGGGCACCGGTCGTGCCAAAACTTTCGACGCCGCCAGCGATCGACCGCCTGACCCACGGGCCGACGACCGACCCAGCAGCGACAACCACGGCGGCGGTTCCAACATACGCGAGGCCCTCGGTGACCACCGCCCCGGCCTGGTCGACCGCGCCCCCGAGGCTCGCCAGGCTTCCGACAACTAGCAGGACGCCCACCGCGACTCGACGCCACTCACCAGTCCCGGTGGACGGAATGACCGGCATAGCTATCGGACGATCGTCACGGGAACCGGTGACTGCCGCATGACGGTTTCAGCGACGCTCCCGAGGACGAGCCGTGGAACACCGGATCGCCCGTGACTCCCCATTATGATATGGTCGATGTCATTTGCCTCGGCGAAGGCGAGGATTTCCCGCGCTGGCTTACCGGTCACCACCTCGGTCGTGATGGTACAGCCACTTTTCTCCGCCAGCGCCTCGGCTTTTGTACAAAGCTCGTCGGCCTGTGCCTCCATCCGGTCGTGCCAGCCCTTCGCCTCGGGCAGGCCTCTGGATTCGGCCTCGTAGACGACATAGACTGGATCGATCACGTAGAGAACCGTGATCGTCGCATCCGGGTGGGCGGTCACCGCCCGCTCGAGCGCTCGTCGCGCGAGGGGCGACCCATCGAATGGGACGAGAATCCGATCATCCATACGGTCAGTTGGTCCGGCCCCCCTGAATCCGTTTCCCTCTCCGTCACCGGTGACCTAACGATAAATGACGCGCGGTCGAACGGGCATTCACCAATGATCGAAAAGCTCCTCGGCGACGATATCGAATCGTCGGGCCGATACCTCGCGGAAGTGATCTACGGGGCGAACGACGGGATCGTGACGACTTTCGCGGTCGTCTCAGGGGTTGCCGGGGCCGCACTTAGTCCATCCATCGTCCTGGTGCTCGGTGCGGCGAACCTGTTCGCGGATGGGTTTTCGATGGGAATGAGCAACTATCTCAGCCGTCGGTCGGAGCTCGACTACCATCGGTCGCAAGAAACCGACGATCCGCCGCCTGCGAGCCCGGACGGGAAATCGCCCGGCCGAACGGCGTTCGTCACCTTTCTGGCGTTCGTGGTGGCGGGCTGGGCGCCGTTATTGCCGTACATCGTCGACGTGACTCCGGTGTTCACTCTTTCGGTCGCCGTCACCGGGCTGACCTTCTTCATCGTCGGGGCGAGCCGAAGCCTCGTGACCTCACGGCACTGGTCGATCAACGGCGCTGAAATGTTCGTCGTCGGGATGATCGCGGCCGCCGTTGCCTTCAGCGTCGGAAACCTCCTCAAGGGGTTCGCATAGTCGCGATCTCGCATGTCCCGAAGTGTCGATGAACGCGATACCCGATGTGGCTCAACCCTCCAGTGCTCTTACGCCGATTCTCGGAGCTTGAACTTCTGGACCTTCCCGCTCGGGTTTTTGGGCAGTTCGTCAACGAAGTAATACGCCCGTGGCCGCTTGAAATCGGCCAGCGCATCGCTGTCTTGCATGAAGGCATCAAGGTCCTCGACCGTAGTCTCGCCGACCACATAGGCCACCACCCGCTCGCCCCACTCGTCGTGTGGTTCGCCCACCACGGCAGCCTCGACGACATCAGGGTGAGAGAACAGGACGTCCTCGACCTCGGTCGGGTAGATGTTCTCCCCACCGGAGATGATCATGTCGTCCTTGCGGTCGACGACGAAGAGGTAGCCGTCCTCGTCCCGGTAGCCGAGGTCCCCGGTATAGTACCACTCCTTGCCCTCGGCCTCGCGGAGCGACTGGGCGGTCGCCTCCGGCCGGTTCCAGTACTCCCGCATCGTGCACGGCCCGGCGAAGAGGATCTCGCCGATCTCGCCTTCGGCCACCTCGTCGCCGGGGTCGCCGTCCGGCTCGACGATCCGGAGGTCGTGATTGAGCGCGGGCACGCCGGCAGAGCCCTGCTTGCTGACCTGATCCTCCGGGTGCTGAAAGGTCCCACAGGGTCCGATCTCCGTCATGCCGTAGGCCTGAAGATAGCCGGCGTTCGGGAACAGCTGCATGCAGCCGTCGAGCACCTCCTTCGGCATCGGTGCGGCGCCGTAGAGTCCGAGCCGGAGTGAGGACACATCAGCATCGACCTCCCGGGCGGCCTGCAGGAGCGCGTTCCAGCCCGTGGGCGCGGCGAAGAAGAGCGTGACGCCGTACTCCTCGATGGCCTGAAGGGTCGCGACCGGGTCGAAATCGTGGTGGATGACGGTCGTCGCGCCGACGTGGATCCGCGGGAACAGCGCCGCCTGAAGCTCGGCACAGTGATACAGCGGGAAGGCCGACAGCCCGACGTCGCTCTTGCGAATGCCGCCCTCGGCGATGCAGATGAGGTCGTGTTCGACCATGTCCCGGTGTTCGTGGACGACGCCCTTCGGCCGGCCCGTCGTTCCGGAGGTGTAGATGAAGGCGTAGGTGTCGTCTTCCTCGACGACCGTGTCCGGGCGGGCGTCGTCAGCGCCCTCGAGGAGGTCGTAAAACCCCCGGGCAACGTCGGGGCTGTCGTCGTCGATGAACACGAACTCCTCGACGGTCTCGAGGTTCGGTCGGGCGCCTTCGACGGCCTCCCTCGTGGCCTCCTCGAACACTAGCAGCTTCGACTCGGCATCGTCGAGGATGTACTCGATCTCCCCAGCTGGGAGTCGGTAGTTGAGCGGATTGAACACCGCGCCGAGTTTGGCGCACGCGAAGACCGTCAGAATAATCTCCGTGCCGTTGTGGAGCATCGTCGACACGCGGTCCCCTTTCTCGATCCCCAGGTCGGCTAGGGCGTTCGCGAGCTGGTTGGCCTTGGTGTCGAACTCCGCGTAGGTCCAGCGCTGGTCGCGTCGGGGATAGACCAGCGCGTCCTTCTCGGGGTATTTGTCGGCGGTGAATTCGAGCGTCTCGCGGATGCTCGGATACATGTCGATTCAAAGGTGTCGCATCGATCAGTATAATTCTACCCCGAATCCCAGAGACATAGAGTCGGTACGCAAGTCATCCGGATCGACTCGTTAAATCGGCATGCCGCGATGCGATAGAACCCAGCTACGCGGGACCGTCACGTTGGTCGAAACCTCTGGAGTCGTGGTAGAGGCCGAGATCGAACCGGGCCACGAAGTCTCCGCGGTGATCAGGTCGATCGACGTGATAGACAACAAGCCCCGAGTCGGTCCGTCAACTCAAATCAGGAGCCGGAGGTGGCCAAGGAGCGGAATGCCGACCTCGGCGGTTCCTCGGACCCACGACGGCCGCACTGGCCCGGTCAGGCCGTTGACCTGATCGTACGCCTCGACGGCATCCCCCTTCGTGATGAACCCGGCGTGTGGAGCCGGACAGTTCGGGACCGAGGCACAGCTCTCCCCCGATACGAATGACGAATTCGCCTTCGCGTACCAGTTCTCGCTCTCGTTCACCCAGAATCTCGCCCGATGAATGATCGGCGTATCGTCGCCCCCACGGGGTTTGTACACGATCACGTCGCCATAGGCACCGAACGAGCGATACCCGGCACGACGACCGGCCCGGGTAGTCACCACACCGGTCATCTCGACGCCGTTGTCAGGCGCGAAGCGGTGTTCGTTCATCGTGACCACCAGATCGCCGCGGACGAGATGTGGCGCCATGCTACCGCTCTTCACGGCCACCATCGGTGGCCAGACCCCGCTCACGGCATAGAGAACGAGGCCCGTGACCGCGACCACTACGAGCACACCAACTGCCTGCCGGGTGACCACCGCGACCGGATGATCCGCGTCTCGAAGCCACACGTATCGCTCCCGTAGCTGTACTCGCCATTCACGCTCGGGGGATTTCATGGGAGGCAGCCTCCAGGTTGGACGTCATTCCGGTCTCTACCCGACGGGGCGAAATACGTACCGGAAATTCCGTCTTCGGAAGCTGAGGTCTGGCCACCGTCATGCGTGTCTGCAGCACCGCACGTTCCATCGCGATTCGGGTCCCACCGCCCGTGCTTCGGTGGGCCATCAAGTAGTGGAACGCACAATACCCGTGAATCCGGCCGTTCATGGGCACCAAGGAATTAGTCCGGTCGTGGTCCCGTTCATTCGTCGGCTGGTGCTCGGGGGCGAACACGCCCGACCCTGGTTCCGCTGGCCGATCGTCGCCGTCCTGGCCGCCCTCCTAACGTTCGGTGCGTACGCCGTCGGTGTCTTTCACATCGAGGGTGGCGTTATCCTACTTCCCGGTCAGGCGGCACTACTCGGCATACTCCTCGGCGTCGTGACTGGATACGCCCGGGCCGGTCTCATCTCGGCGTGGCTCGTGGTCTATGGGCCCCTAGTCGGCCACCGGGCCGACCACGCCTTCCTCGGCCTCTCCGGCCGTACCGTCACGGAACAGGCCGCCTATTTCTTCCAGCTCGAGGGCCTGGTCATCAACGCCATGATGGCCGCGGTTCTCGCCGTGGGTACCTACGCGATCGGCTGGCTGCTACACCTCGCCGTCCGAGTCCTTTCGAGCGACGTGCCGCTCCGAGACCAGTTCGGGTAATCACTCGCCCGGCGTGCGGAGCGGGCGATGGGCAGATCGTCGGCGGACCTTCCAGGCCCTACAACAGGGTTATGAGGCCTCTACAGGCCCCTATAGACCTATTAGAAACCCGAATACATCCGAACGGGGAAACGAGCCTATGGCGTCCCCGCCAACCCCCCTCGGGTTCGTGTGTATCCAGAATGCCGGTCGGAGCCAGATGGCGACTGCCTTCGCCGAACACGAACGGACGACCCGCCGTCTTGGCGAGCAGGTAGAGATCCGAACCGGTGGCACGGACCCGCAGACCGGGTCCATCGGGTTGTCGTCGAAGCCATGCAGGAAATCGGAATCACCATCGCGAGCCGCCGGCCGCGACGAGGAACTCGTCGGCTGCGACATCGTTGCAATGATGGGCTGTTCGACGCTCGATCTCGATCCGGCAGCCGGGGTTGCCGTGCGGGACTGGGCCCTGGACGACCCGGCCGGGAAGACCATCTGGCGGGTTCGCGAGATCAGGGACGAGGTCGAACGCCTCGTGGTGGAGTTGTTCGACGAGGTAGAATCGGCTCACCGCCAGCGGGCGACGACGAACTGACATCCACCCATGCCGGCTGTCGAGGGGATTCTTCCTGCCTCTATGGAACGACCTCCCGTCAGTAGCGACCGCGACGGCCTACGCCGCCGGCTGGCCGGTCGGGGCCTCCGGAACGGGCTCGCTGCTCACGGCCTCGGCGTACGCCCGGCCATAGAGGTAGAACACGGCCACGCCCACGTAGAAGTCGATGAACGCGCCGACGACGAATCCCAGCGGCGGGATCACGTTCAGGATCCCAATTAGGATCCCGGCCACGATCATCAGCCCGAGGGCGAGCAACCACGCCGTGGCATATGTCCCGCTGAGAAGGAACGGTCGGAGCGTCCCGAAATCGAAGCCGGCACCGATCCGGCCCTGGTGGACGGCGTTCGTGATGGCTGCGGGCACGATGTACCAGGCGACCAGGGCGAGAACGAACGACAGCGAGAAGCCCGCCATGGCCCCCGCGATAGCACCGAAACCCACGTCACCGGACACGATGGCCGAGATGGCGACGCCACCGACCGAAACGGCGAACACCACGAGCGGAAGGATGAAGTACACGAGGCCCACCACGAAAGCCTTCAGACCGTCGACGAACAGCGCCTCCCAGTCACCGAAGGCCGGGGGTTCCGGTTCGTCGGCGATCGCGGCCCTGAGCGTCCGTACGAAGTAACCGAGGACGAGGAAGATCGGGAGGACGAGGAACCCCAGTAGTCCCAGCACCCCACCGATCAGAATCGTCCGCCACGGGTCGTCCCCTTGTCGGGGGTAGTTGAGTGCGTCTTCGAATGTCATGATGTGACCGAACGGCCGAGGGAAGCCTCGGGGTTAAGTCACCTACTACAACGCGCAAGGCGGAGATAAACCATGAACCCGGTTCTCGCCCCGTGAAAACCGCGTCGCGGTCGCGCGTCCAGAACAGTTAATCCGCCCACGGGCGGCCGTCCGACATGGCCGCTTCCTCACCCGATTGGGTTTACGACCGGGCCGAAACCGACCGGGCGATCGTCCGCGACCTGGCACCCGGCATTACGGCCCACGTCTTCCCGGGCAGCAATTCCATGCTCTCGTTGGTCACCGCCGACCCCCACTCCGAGGGCCAAATCCACAGCCACCCCGAAGAACAGTGGGGCGTCCTTCTCGAGGGCGAGTGTATCCGCATCCAGGACGGCCGTGCGGTCGCGATGACCGAAGGAAACTTCTGGCACACGCCGGGCGGCACAGACCACGGGATTCGGACGGCGGAGACCGGGGCCGTGATCCTCGACGTCTTCAGCCCGCCCCGACCGGACTACCAGTCCCATGGGGAGGGCTACGGCGACGGAGCTCCATAGACGTTCCCTCGCCGACGAACCGTCTCGATCGATCGTCGGTTCGACGGTTTGAGCGCGGTCAACGATCCGGAACCGTCGGGATGGCCGGTCACACCCGACGACCCGTTCGGCGACGCGCTCGTCGGTCCGGAGGACGACCGCCCCGACGCAGGAGTCGAGAAACGCCATCGTAGTCCGGCCGTCGTTCCACCGGTCAGCGGTGACCGTCACCGTTCCATCGGTGGGCTCGCTCCTGAGCCCCCTGGTGGGCACGATCCGCACCGGATCACCAGTGAGCTCGACCATCGCATCGCTGGCCGTCATGTCGGGTCCATACCCGACGACGGCGGCATACGTTCCACCCCCGAGGTACCCGAAGACCCTCGCGCCACGACAGGGGATCGCCGCCTCCGGATAGGCATGCAGCATGGGGACACTGCCAATGGAGGTGGCGAGGAACGTCCCTCGGCATCCCCAAGACCGCCGCTGCCGCTGGCAAGTGACGTCTGCCGGCTCAAATCGTGACGGGGGTTTGCTGTTGGGCTACCGAACGAATCCGAGGAGTCGGTAGTCCCGATCGGGCTCATAGCGCCGGAACAGCAGGCTGTTCGATAGGACCGACACCGACGAAAAGGCCATGGCCACCGCGGCGAAGACCGGCTGAAGCAGCCCGAAACTCGCCAGCGGGATCATCGCCGTGTTGTACCCGAGCGCCCAGACGAGGTTCTGCTTGATCTTCTGCAGCGTCGCATCGGAGATCCGGATGGCTTTCACCACGTCGAGCGGGTCGTCGCGCATCAGCGTTACATCGGCGGCCTCGATCGCGACGTCCGTCCCCGACCCGATGGCCGTCCCGACGTAGGCCACCGCCAGCGCGGGGGCGTCGTTGATGCCGTCGCCGACCATCATGGCCCGGCGACCCGTCGACTGGATCGACTCGACCGCATCCGACTTGTCGTCGGGGAGCACCTCGGCGTGAACGTTCTCGGGGTCGATCCCGACCTGCTCAGCGACCGCCCGGGCGGTTCGCTCGTTGTCGCCGGTGATGAGCATGACGTCCAGCCCGCGACTCCGGAGCGCCGCGACCGCCTCGGCGGCGGTTTCCTTCACCGTATCCGCCGTGGCGACCACGCCCACGAGCTCGCCGGCGACGGCGACGAGCATGGCGGTCTTCCCTTCGGCCTCCAGCCGCTCCATCGTCTCGTCGGCCTGAGACGGATCGATATCGTGGTCGGCCAGCAGCTTCCGGTTGCCCACCAGCACCGACTTGCCCTCGACCGTCGCGACGATCCCGTGGCCGGGAACGTTCTCGAACGTCTCGGGATCGGATACCTCGTGCCCGCGATCGCTGGCGCCGCGAACGATCGCCTCGGCCAGCGGGTGCTCGCTCCCGTGTTCGGCGCTCGCCGCCACCCGGAGGACCTGGTCCGCGTCGATCGCGTGGGCGGTGACCCGCCCCTCGTGTGCCGTCGCGCCGCCGTCGGCGACAGGTTGGTCCCCGCCGTCGACGGCAACGACATCGGTCAGCGACATCTCGCCCGACGTGAGCGTCCCGGTCTTGTCGAAGACGACGGTGTCAACGTCCTTGGCCCGTTCCAAGACGTCCCCACCTTTGAACAGGACACCCTGTTGGGCGCCGAGGGTCGTCCCGACCATCGTCGCGGCGGGCGTGGCCAGCCCGAGCGCACACGGGCAGGCGATGAGGACCGCGCTGGCGAAGACGATCACCGCGAACTCGAACGTCGACAGGACGGCCGGCCCACCGCCGACCAGGCCCCACAGGGGGAGAGAACCGATGACACCCGAGAGCGCCTCGGGGGCGGCGAACCAGACCACGGCCCAGAACGACGCGTTCAGGATCACGGCGGGAACGAAATACGCGGAAATCCGGTCGGCGAGGTTCTGAATTTCGGGCTGGCGGGACTGGGCCTCTTTGACGGTCTTGACGATCTGCTGGAGCGCCGTGTCCTCACCCACCTTCGTCGCCTCGACGATCAGGACACCGTTCTCGTTGATGGTCGATCCGACCACCTCATCGCCCGTGGCCTTTTCCACCGGGACCGACTCGCCGGTCACCATCGACTCGTCGACGGCGCTCTGGCCATCGACGACGACCCCGTCGGTCGGGATCTTCTCACCCGGTCGGACCTTTATACGGTCGCCGACCTCGACCGCATCCAGCGGCACCTCGCGCTCGCTGCCGCCCTCCTCGACCAGTGTGGCCGTCTCGGCCTCCATCTCCAGGAGCTTGCGGAGCGCCTGCGATGCCTGCCCCTTCGAGCGGGCCTCGAGGTAGTTCCCGAGCGTGATGAACACGAGGATGAGGGCGGCGGTATCGAAATACAGCCCACCTGCGATCAACCCGAGCAGGACCGCCACCGAGTAGAGATACGCCGTGGACGACCCCAGGGCGATGAGCACGTCCATGTTGGCGGTTCGGTTGTTGACGACCGCCTTGTACGAGTTCCGGTAGAACTGCCAGCCGAGCACGCCCTGGACGGGGGTCGCGAGGAGGAACTCGACCCAGCCGAACTGGACGCCGAACACCCGATCCGGCATGACCGTCCCGCCGAGGAGGAATTTATCGATGATGAAGAAGACGAGCGGTGTCGACAACGCGGCCCCGAACAGCGTGAGTCGGAGCTGTCTTCGGATCTCTCCCGTCCGGGCCGTGTCCCGACGCACTTCGTCCGACTCGCCGGATTCCTCACGAACCGGCGTGTACCCGGCGTCCTCGATCGCCTCGTAGAGCGCCTCGATCGAGACATCGGCGGGGTTGTACTCCACCCGCGCCTCGTCCGTCGCGAAGTTCGCCTCGGCCCGGATGACCCCCGGAATCGCCTCGAGCGCATCCTCGTTCGTCGCCGCACAGTTCGCACACGTCATATCGGCGATTCCGATCGAAAGGCTCTCACTGACGGCGTGGTAGCCCGACGCCTCGATGGCTTCGTAGATCTCGGCGAGCGAGACGCGATCGGGATCGAATACCACCGTTCCCTCGTCCGTGGCGTAGTTGACGGATGCATCGCTCACCCCGTCGAGGTCGAGCAAAGCCTCGCTGACCGTCGTCGAACAGTTCGCACAGCTCATGCCCTGGATATCGACCTGGGCGGTCCGTGTCGTCATTGGAGGTTCCTACGGGATCCCCATTCAAGCGGTTTGTCCCTCAGAATGTTAAGCGAACAGCTGGTTAAACAACTGAATCCGAATCGAATGTCGATATCGTCCTTCGAATTACGGCGGATTCGTGCCGAACCCTTCGGTCACCCCCTCGCTTCTACGACCGGCCGTCGAGTCGACAGTCCCCGCCGTCGTCAAGGAAAATCGCTTATGGTCCCGCCGATGCTGAGGCCTATCAATGAAGCGACGTGACGCATTCCTCACCATCGGTTCGGCCGGGTTCGCGATGTCGATAGCGGGGTGTATTGGATTCCTGACCGGGAGCGAACCGCTCGAACTGGAGGCGGCGCAGGCGACACTGTCCGACCGGGCGCTCGAAGAGACCGGCTATGCGGAGGACGAGATCCGCGATGAGACCATCACGCGGTCGTTCTCGGCCGCTGGGCAGGAACGGGAGGTCGAGGTGACGAACTGGGTGGCCACATACGATCGTACACTCGATCTCGGACCGCTCGGCGAGCAAGAACTCGCGGTTTTCGCCGTTCTCTCGACCCCACAGGTCAAGGTCCTAGACCGGACATTCAACCCCGTCGGTGACATGTCGAACCGGGAACTCCTCCAGGAGCTCCAGGGCCGCTACTCGAGCTTCTCCGTCGGAAGCCGGGTGGATACCACTGAAATGACGGTCCTCGGGGAGGCGGCCGAGATCGAGAAGTACGAGGGGACCGCTTCGTTCGAGCAGACGGACATCGAGCTGTTCATTCACATCACTAACGTCGCCCACGACAGTGACTTCGTCATCCCGGTGGCGGTCTATCCCAAGCGGCTCCCCGGCGAGTCTGAGCGGGTCTTCCGCCTGTACCGCGGCGTTCAGCACTGACCCGGTTCCGGTTCTATCCCGTCAGCCCAGCGGTTCCCGGGCCACGGCACCGTGATCCAGATAGAGGAGGATCGCGCCGATAACCGCCGTCGTCGCAATCGTGCTCACGACCAACGTTGGCCTCGGGAGCGTCACGAGCCGATGGATCCCGGTCCACCACATCCCGCTCAGGATGAAAGCGATGACCGCGGATTCGATACCGTCGATCAACGGAAACGGGAGGCCAGTCATGCGCGGTGGCTCGTCGAGGAGTCGGACGGTTTTTGGCGATACGGGGACATACGACCGGCTAGCGATCCGGTAATAGTAACCCTAGCGATCGAGGCCATGGCCGGAAACCCTTTACCGATTACTCCGTAGCCGCTATCCAGGTCGGCCGGCTTCACCCGCCCACCCTCGGCATCGTTCTCCGACGGCTCGTTGGAATCCCCGGTGACTCCTTCCCTACTGCGACCGTGCTGTTGACCGCCTGGGGACGAAGTGACTGGCCGGTTCCGATGGTCGCGATCGCGAACATTGTCGAGGCCGTCGTCCTCATGTGGGTCGGTACGGCACGCAGGGCTATCATGGTCAGGGCTAAGCGTTTATCCCCGCACCTACCACGGCGCGAACGAACACGGCTTTTTGGTCATTAGATCGATCAATTTAAAAACTGATAATTATCCAATCATTGCTAGTACGGGTTTTCTGGATATCTATAGATTTTGATATCGGTAATATGAAAATATAAATACAACCTTCGATATCAAAACGTTATTGACCGTTGACGAAGCCGACAGCCCGAGCCTCCTCGCGGACGCCGAACAACAGCCGACTGTTCTGGTCGTGGACGACGAACCGGCGCTCGTCGAGCTCCTTACCGTGTGGTTGACAGGCGACTACCAGGTCCGATCGGCGACGAGCGGGCCGGAGGCGCTCGAGGTGGTCGATCCGACCGTCGACGTAGTCCTCCTCGACCGTCGGATGCCCACCATGGACGGCGACACGGTCCTGACCGAACTCCGCGACCGGGGCATCGATGCGATGGTCGCCATGGTCACGGCGGTGGAACCCGGGGCCGACGTCATCGACCTGCCATTCGACGAGTATGTCATCAAACCGATCGACCGCGAAACGGCTGTCAACACGGTCAAACGATTGATTCAGCGGCGGGCGTACACGGCACAGGCCCGGCAGTGTTTCGAGCTCGCCGCGAAGCTCACCATCCTTGAGACGTCGCCGAAATCCGAGTTGGCCAACCGCAAGGCGGTACGAGGCCTCCGGGAGCGACTGACCGAGGAACTGACGGCCGCCGATGCGTCCATCCAGGCGCTCATCGAATCCGGCGGCATCGAGGGTGCGGTCATCGACATCGAACGGTGAACTCATGAAGGAACTAACCGCGTTTCAGCGAGACTGCCTCATCGTCATCAACGGACTGGGCGAACCGAGTGGCCGGGAAATCATCGATGAACTCGGCCAGTATTACGAATCAGATGTCTTCGGGGGTCGGCTCTATCCGAGCCTCGACGGGTTGGTCGAGGCCGGGCTCGTCAAGAAAACCTCACAGGACGGCCGGACCAACGCCTACCACGTGACCCCCTCGGGCAAACAGTGGCTCGAGGATCGTCAGTCGTGGAAATCGACGCTATTCGCGGCCGATTAAACTCTCCGGGTATCGATCACGCAGTTGTGAATGGACCGGTCGGATCCGCCCACTCCGATCCGCAATAGCCAACTCAGGTTGGCCGTACCAGCCAAGCATGCAGTCACGACGGGGCTTCGCAATGGTCGTCCTGATTGGCCTTCTGTTGGGCCAGTTCGTTCACTATGGCGCCGTCGCTGCCCAACACCACGATTCCCCGTCGACCTCAGCGCTCTCTACCGACTACACCGAACACGTGGGCGAGAACCTCTACCGATGGGCGCGGGTGACCGAGGTCCGTCCGAACTCGGTCCGGGTCCGATCCGGCCGCCTGGAGTTCACCCTCACCCGCCGGATTCCAAACGTCAAACCCGGCGACTCGCTTCAGATCTACGGCCGAGTCGCACCGAACCACCGGGTCGTCCCCATCGAGGTGGTCGTCTCGGATTCGACCGGGCTGGTCAGCCTCTATCTGCTTTCGGCCGTCGGCCTTCTGGTCACCGTCGGATTGTTCCTCCGCGAGTGGACCGTGAACTGGACGACGGTAACCTTCACGGCCAGGGGGCGGGACCGATAGCATGCCCGATCTGCTCACGCACGTGTTGGTCGTCTACGCCGTCATGACGGCGCTAACGTGGCGACTCGGGAGGCTCCATTCCCGCCTCATCCCGGTCGCGATGGCCGGAACGGTCATCCCGGACCTCGCCAAAATCGAACTGCTCGTCCCGCCGCGAGTCATTGAAACGGTCCTCGGGATCCCGTTTTCCTGGCGACCCATTCATCGCATCGGTGGCGCCATCGTCCTCGTGGGCCTCTTCGCGCTCCTGTTCGACCGGGGCGATCGCTGGTCGGTCGCCGTGGTCGCCCTGTTCGGCGCGCTGTCACAGTTTCCCCTGGACGGGTTCATCCGACGGGCCAACGGCCTGAGCCCTCCCTACCTCTACCCCGTCACGTGGTGGCAACCGCCGGCTGGCGACCTGTATTTGAGCTCGGACCTGTGGCCGGTGATCCCCGCGCTTCTGCTGGCGGGGGCGGTGTGGTGTCGTGATCGTCGGGGATCCGAAGCAGGCTGACCGTTCCGTAAGAGGGACCGACATTCCTCACAGGGACGGACCGGACCCTCCTCAAGCGGGGGTTAACATGTCGATGTGAAGCTTTATGCTCCGTGACACGTTGGGATTACCTGATGCGTCGACCAAACTGCCCGCGCTGTGGAAGCGACCTGGTCCCACGGTATCAGGCGGAGACCTGTCCGCAGTGTGGCTACGCGCCCCGTCACGGGGCTGACTGACGTCCGACACATCCTCCCGCTACGGGCTCGATAGGACTCGCTATCGGCCCGCACTAGCACCGTTCTGGCGTACGACCGGTGGGACAGTTCGAAGCCTCGGGCGAGCAACGTCATCCTTTCCGCTCTCCACCCCCTTTCGCCGGTGATGGACTTCGGCACGGTGTGGGCGGTTTACGACGACCTCGCGGCCACGCAGGCGACCCTCGAGAAGACCGCCATCCTTGCCGGCCTCTTCGAACGTGCCGAGGGCCAGCTCCTCGCTCGA
>Ga0207797_1000017_pt1 | contig 111333 bp, 94 predicted proteins | sample PRCRCaboRojoPR_6_FD_187275 | JGI IMG/M metagenome (GOLD analysis project Ga0207797, IMG submission 187275) | Marine sediment microbial community from Cabo Rojo, Puerto Rico - PR CR 10% Liquid 1 (SPAdes) | ecosystem: Environmental > Aquatic > Marine > Coastal > Sediment | place: Cabo Rojo...
CCGTCCGTGCCGCTGAGGTCGAACGTGTTGCCCTTGACCCAGAAAACGGAGATCGTGACGTCGTCGACAGCCGGGTCCAGGCTCAACCCCGGGTTGAAATCAGGGTCTATGATCACGCAGGCTGTGTCGTGGTAAAAATGCAGGTTGTTATCCTCGCAGTGGCCGCCCATACCCGCGGATTCAAGGACTTCCGGATCGTGCTCGGATGCGAAACGGGCCGCTTCCCGGGCCGCATCCATAATAGAAAGGTAGTTATACACCAGCGCGCCTATTTCCACGAATCCGATGAGCATGAAAAGCAAAAGGGGCAGCACAATAGCCAGCTCCACGAAGCTTTGCCCTTTCTTTTCCCCAAAATTTCGATACAATTGCGACATCATCCGCTCACTTTATCATGGAGTATGCATGACTTCATTATAGCGATGCAATCCTCCCCCGTCAATTCAGGCAGGGAAGCTAACAAAATTGTAAGGTGAAAGGCGGCTGCCTTTCCCTTTCCGGAGCCGGATTCCCATTTTATGAACCTGATTTGATTATAATGCAATCCAACCGACAATCAATACCCAATCATCTAAAAAATTTGTAAGGTCGCACCATCCTCTGGCTGCTTTCGCCGGATCTCGAAATTGGAGGCCAAAAAGGCACTTCAAAACCCGATTAACTGTTTCCCAAAAGGAATCCAGATGACCAACCAGCTGGCCCGATCGAACTCGCCCTATCTCTTACAGCACCAGGACAACCCCGTGAACTGGTACCCCTGGGGGGAGCAGGCCCTGGACAAAGCCCGCCGGGAAGAGAAGCCGATCTTCCTGAGCATCGGCTACGCCGCCTGTCACTGGTGCCACGTCATGGCCCACGAGTCCTTTGAAGACCCGGACACCGCCCGGATCATGAACGAGCACTTCGTGAACATCAAGGTGGACCGCGAAGAGCGGCCCGACCTGGACGCCATCTACATGAAGGCGGTGGTGGCCATGACCGGGCAAGGGGGATGGCCGATGAGCGTCTTCCTGACCCCGGAGGGTAAACCCTTTTACGGCGGGACCTACTTTCCCCCCCAGCCCCGCGGCAATCTGCCCTCTTTCTCCCGGGTCCTGACCTCCATCGCCCGGGCCTGGGAAGAGGACCGGGAAGAGCTTTTATCAAGCAGCGCCCGGATCACACAGCACCTGCAGCGCACCGGGGAAAGCGAATCCGGGGGAGGTGAAATCCAGGAAGGGTATTTGGAAAAGGTCACGGAGCGCTTATACGCTGGATACGACTGGGCCCACGGCGGGTGGGGAGGCCCTCCGAAATTCCCCCAGGGGATGGTGCTCGATTTCCTGCTGGCCCAGGCCGCCCGCGGGAATCAAGATGCCCGGGATCTGGCCGCACACGCTCTGAGCGCCATGGGCAAAGGCGGGATGCTTGACCTGGTCGGGGGCGGTTTTTCGCGCTACAGCGTGGACCAGGCCTGGCTTGTGCCCCACTTCGAAAAAATGCTCTACGACAACGCCATCCTGGCCCGGGCCTACCTGCACGGGTCTCTGCTCACCGGCAGCGTCCATTTCCGGAAGATCTGTGAAAAGACGCTGGATTTCATGATCCGCGAGATGAGAGACGACCAGGGCGGGTTCTACGCCAGCCTGGACGCGGATTCTGAAGGCGAAGAAGGGGCCTATTACGTGTGGACCCGGGATGAAATCCGGGAGGCCCTTCCCGACCCCGCGGACAGCGGCCTGCTGATCTCTGCTTACGGGGTCAGCGAGGGAGGAAATTTCGAGGGCAAGAACGTGCTGCAGAGGGTGCGCACGGACCAGCAGCTGGCGGAGGACCTGGGCCTCACGCCAGATGAAGTCAGAGAACGGCTCGAAGAGCTGCACCAAAAGCTGCTTGAAGCGCGTGAAGAACGCGTCCGGCCGGAGACGGATGACAAAGTGCTCACCGCCTGGAACGGGCTGGCGCTGACCGCCTTCGCGGAGGCGGGGCGCTACCTGGAACGCCCGGATTACACAAAGGCCGCCCGGGAAAACGCAGCTTTTCTGCTGCAGGCGATGCGGAGGGAGGACGGACGCCTGCTGCGCTCCTGGCGGCGGGGAAAGGCGGGCGGGAAAGCCTACCTGGAAGATTACGGGGCCCTGATCCTGGGCTTGCTGGCCCTATACCAGACAGACAGCCGGTCAAAATGGTTCCGGGCCGCCCGGTCCTTGACGGAGCAAATGCTGGACCTCTTTTATGACCCGGAGCAGGGGTTCTTCGACACCGGCCGCGATCAGGAAGACCTGATCTACAAGCCGCAGGATATCCAGGACAACGCCACGCCCTCCGGGACCGCGCTGGCGGTCACCGCGCTGGCCATGATGGCCGGGTATGAGATCCAACCGGACTGGACCGATCTGGCGGAGGAAATCGTCTCCTCCCGGAAGAACCTCATCCAGCGGCAGCCGGTCGGATTCGGCCAGTGGCTGCAGGCGGCGGACCTGCTGCTGGGGCCGCTGCAGGAAGTCGCCATCCTGGGCCCCGAATCTGACCCGGACCGGGAGGCCCTGATCGAGATCCTCTGGGAGAGCTACCGGCCCCGGACTCTGGCTGCTGTCTCGGATCTCCCGCTCAAAGAGGGAAGTCCGAGGCTGCTTCAGGATCGAGAACTCAAAAACGATCGTCCCACAGCCTATGTCTGCCGGGAGAGCTTCTGCCGCCCGCCGGTGACCACCCCGGAAGCCCTGCGGGAAGAACTGGAGGCGCGATGAGAGAAAATCACCGGCAGCAAGCCGTTCGCAGGGCCCAGGCAGAACTCCAGAAGGACCCGGTCTACCTGGACACGGAGACGACGGGGATCAGAAACAGCGACACCGTGATTGAGCTGGCGGTGATTGATTCCGACGGCAGGCCCTTGATCGACACCCTGGTCAAACCCCGGGGCAGGATCCCCCCCGGCGCGGTGAACATCCACGGCATCACCGACGAGATGGCAGCGGGAGCTCCCGCCTGGCCGGACGTCTGGCCGCGGGCGGAGAACTCCCTGGCAGGACGGTCCGTGGCAGTCTACAACGTGGGTTTTGACCTGCGGATGATCAAACAAACCCACACCCAGCACTGGATGCAGTGGCAGCCCCCCGCCGGGGCCCGGTTCTTCGATGTCATGGAAATCTATGCCCAGTACCACGGAGAATGGGACCCCCGCCGCAAACGCTACCGCTACCTCTCCCTGGAACGGGCGGGAAAGGCATGCGGGATCCCCCTTCCCAACTCGCACCGCGCCAAAGATGACTGCCTGCTGACCCGGGCCCTGCTGCATTACCTCGCTGAAAGGGGGTAAAAGCGGCCGGTGAGTCCGGGCCCCCACCTCAAAACGACGCTTCAGAGCGAGCCTGTTATTCATACCATCAATACAGAAAAGGTTGTCCCGGGGTAAGATGAAGATGAAGAATAAGACATCGAGGATAGGAATATTGAACAAACGAGCCTACGGCTGGTTGTGGCTGGCCGCTTTCCTGCCCCGCCTTGTTTTGACCCTGCTCTTCTTCGACCATCCCATCGCCCTGGACGATATGTACCAGTACGATATGCTGGCCCGCTCCATACTGCAAGGCAGGGGCTACCGCTGGTACACTGAGGCGGATTTTGAGAAACTTGAGCCGTATTACGACCGCTTTCTGGATGTGGAGGATTTTCAGTTCCCGGAAGACGGTCTGAGGACCGCCCACCGCGGGCCGGGCTACCCGTTGTTCCTCAGCGGCGTGTACGCTGTCGTCCCTGAGACAAACCGCTTTGGATGGACGCGCCTCATCCAGGCAGCCCTCACTGCCGGATTGGCTCCGCTGTGCGCTCTGATCGCCGTTCACAGCGGGCTGGGGAAAAAGTCCGCCCTGATCAGCGGATTCAGCATGGCTCTCTATCCCATCCTGCTTTTTTACCCCCTGGCCCTGGCTTCCGAAAACATATTCCTGCCCACATTGACCGCGGCGTTTCTCTTCTTACTCCTCATCCCCTCCCATCAGACCCTCAAGTACACCGCGCTCAGCGGCTTTTTCCTGGCCTGGAGCACGCTGACCCGCTCCGTAGCCGCTCTGTTTCACCTCGTCAGCGCTGCCTGGATGCGATTTTTTCACCATACGAAAATCAAACACATCGCCCTCTATCTGGCCCTCGTCCTTCTCCTCACCCTCCCCTGGGCCGTCCGCAACAGCCGCCTGATGGGCAAACCGACGTTCCTGGAAACCAGCCTGGGATATAACCTGTATATCAGCTACCACCCGGAGGGACACGGGGGTTTCATCTCCCGCATCGCCATCGAACCTCTGGCCCACATCGAAGATCGGGCCCGGGACGAATTCGCCACCCGGCAGGCCCTGCAATTCATCAAAGACGACCCCGGGGACGCCCTGCAGCGGGTGTTCAGAAAGATGGCCTTTTTCTTTGGCCTGGAAGACCGGGAGATGATCTACTTCTATGGAAACGGTTTTTTGGGAAATATCCCCCAGCCCTGGCGTTGGGCCTTATACTTCCTCCTCATCCTCCCCTGGCTGGGGGTGGGATTCCTGACACCCCTGGGCATGGCTCTCAGCGAAAACCGGCCTGCCGTATGGTTGACGCTCGGCCTGCTGGCCAGCTATGCAGTGCCCCATTTTTTGATCATCGCTGAACCCCGTTTTCACCTTGCGCTCGTCCCCCTCCTCCTCCCCTATGCCGCCCACGCCTGGACCCAGCGCCGCAGGATCCCTTCCCTCTTTCGGCCCATGAAATCAGGGAGAGGGACCTCATGGCTGGTGTTCGGAACCTGGCTTCTCTTTTTTTCCCTGATCATCTGGGATATCCGTTTGGACTGGGAGACCTTGCTGCGGGTGATGGGGCCGGAAGGACACAAGCTTCGCATCCCTTATTGACCGGTTCATTCGTCGCTGTTTTCCCTGGCTTCCCGGTAGGCCTGCAAGGCTCTTTCCCGGGCTTTTCCATGATCCACCACCGGCTCAGGATAATCCTCCCCGATCCGGCACCCGCTCTCTCGCTGAACATCCTCCGGCATCTTCCAGGGTTCATGGATGTATTCATCGGGGACCGCCTCCAGCTCCGGGAGATAGCGGCGGATGTAGGCCCCGTGGGGATCATGTTTCCCGGATTGGGATATGGGGTTGAAGATCCTGAAGTATGGGGAAGCATCCGTCCCGGTCCCGGCCACCCACTGCCAGCCCCCGTTATTGGCAGCCAGGTCAGCATCGATCAGGTTTTCCATAAACCAGTCCTCCCCCCAGCGCCAATCGATCAGTAAATCCTTGACCAAAAAGGAGCCCACGACCATCCGGACCCGGTTGTGCATCCAGCCCAGCTCCAGCAGCTGGCGCATGCCGGCGTCCACCAGGGGATAGCCGGTTTTCCCCTGCTTCCAAGCAGCAAACTCTTCCGGATCATTACGCCAGACAAGGGGGTCATAGGTTTCACGGAAATTCCCCTCCAGGACATGCGGGAAATGATACAGGATGGAGATGTAAAAATCCCGCCAGATCAACTCCTCCAACCAGGTTTCCGCCCCTGCCCTGCTTTCCTGATCGGGCGCCTGCCCCATGGCATTCTCAGCAGCAGACACCAGGCGGCGGATGGATACCATCCCGAAATGCAGATAAGGGGAAAGCTTCGAGGTCCCCTCCCGGTCGGGCCGGTCCCGCCCCTCTTCATATTCATAAATGGGCGGGGCTTCTCCTGCCCTGAAGGCCTGCAGCTTTTCGCGGGCTTCTTCCTCACCCGGGCGGAAGGGAATTCCCTCCGGCAGACCGGGGTGGTCTGGAACCGGATCTCCTTTTAAGTCACCGTCCCAAGGGATGCGCCCTGGCCCCTCCAGGAGGTCCCCGTACTCTCCACCCAGAAAGCGGTCTTTCCATTTCCGCATGAAATAAGAATACACCTGGTATGGGCCGCCGTCGTTTTTGGAGATTTGGTCCGGATGGGCTATGGTCAAACCGGGGGTTAATTTAAGAGACAGCTGCTCCCGAACTGCTGAGTCCCTTTTTCTGGCATAGGGAGTGTAATCTTCCTCCGCATAAATATGGTCCGCCCCTGTGCTGTGGACGACGTCTGTCAAGACCTGGAGCGGCTCACCTTCCCTCACCAACAGGCTTCCCCCCCGGGCCCGGATCGATCTCCGCAGATCACGCAGCCCCGCCCATAAAAAACCCAAACGGGGATCCCCCATCCGGGGAGAATTCACGATCCGGGGGTCGATGATAAAAAGAGGGATGACCGTTTCTCCAGCCCCCACGGCCGCGGCCAAGGCCTGATTGTCAGCGATCCGCAGGTCCCGCCGGATCCACCAGATGGACGTCTTTTTGCTTTCCTTCTTCCGGGGCATGGGTTCCCCTCCCGTTTCTCTAAGTGACTATACGAAATATTTCTCGGGGGCAGGGATTCAAGGCAAATCAGCGGTGAAATCAGCCACGGCCTCCAGGAACGGCCCCGGACACTCCTCCTGGGGCAGATGGCCGCAGTCCTCCAGCACAGCCAATACAGCGCCCGGTATCTCCCCGGCCAGACGCACACTCTCCGCGGTGGGCACGATGCGGTCGTCATCCCCGGTGATCACCAGGGTGGGAACGGTCAGATCTTCCATCTGGGGGGCAAGGTCCAATTGGCGGCTGGCTTTGGTCAATTCCCATAAAGCCCGATCCCAGTTTTCGACCTGAAGCGGGCGCTTATATCCAGCCCTGATTTCCCCGGTGATTAAAGACGGGTCATGGTATGCATTTTCCAAAAACGATTCTCCCCGGGTGGCGATCGACCGGGTCAAAAGGGGGCCGAGATGATCCATCTGGGGCGTGTTCAAGAGCGGCCTCACCCAGGCCGGGCTGCCCCCGCCGGTATAAATGGCCGCGTCCACCAAAATCAACCCCGACACGCGATCCGGATGCTGGAGGGCAAAATGAGCCGCGATGGTCCCCCCCGCTGAGTTCCCAACCAGGACGGCCTGCTGGATCTCCAACGTATCCAGCAATTCCTCCAGCATGTCCACCTGGGCCTCCGGTGTATAGGGATTATCGCCTTCCCAGGTAAGCGCTCGCTCCGTGAACCCAAAAGCAGGCCGGTCGTAGGCGATCACCCTCCCGTCTTCTGCCAGGGGATCGATGACCTCCCGCCAGCTGAAGGTGCTGGCGCCAAAACCGTGGAGCAGGATATACGCCCTTTCCCCCTTTCCTTCCTGCAGGACATAGACGTCAAGTCCCTCCAGTTCCAGGAACTGCCCCTCTGGTCCTGCCACATCCTGGGCGGGCGATGTGCCCTCCAGGGGAGGGACGGGAATCAAAAAGGGCCCCAGGACGAGAAGGGCCATGAGGCCTCCCACGATCCAAAGCAGGACGCGCTTCCAGGTTTTCATACCGTGTTCCTCCTTCCACTCAGGCCCGTGCATCGGACACAATCACCCTTGCCCCGCTCCATGTGGCTAGCCATCCCGGTTGCTGCTGCGTTGATCCTTGAACCAATCTGTGATCAACTGCGCTTGCGATCCGAGTTCTTCCTCCAGGGAATCGTTGAACCTCTCGAGATAGGAGTCCAGCGCAGACTCCTCCCACCCCCGGTTGGATAAAAACCCAGCCACCCAGGCCCATTCCATCTCCAGGAGACCGAGATCCCCCAGGGCCAGGCTGGCCAGAAGACCCTCGGTAAACCGCTGCTGGGCGGTCTCAAAGGTGAGGGGATCAAAACCTTCCCGGTCCCCCCAATCCTTGATCCGGCGCTGAATGCCGCCCAGATGGTCATCGACCGCGTCCCGCAAGGATAGATACCCATCCGGGACCCCGGCTTTCTTTTTCAGGGCCGGGGAGGGATCTTTCAGAACCTCCTCAACGCGAGGGGCGATATTCTTGAAATCTTCCCCCAGGAAGAGGCCCGGCATGATCTCCCGCAGGGAAGGCATGTGGTTGAAGACGCGGCCCCCGTACCCCACAGGGATCCCATCCTCGACCAGCTGGCCCGCGATGTCAAATACCTGAGCCGCAGTGGAAAGCAGATTGGCCGAGAAAATCACCATGCGCGATGATGTGAAGTGTAGCATGTCATCAAAATCTCGTCCCGGTACATCTGCTCCCAGATAAAGGACAGGATAGCCCTGCCTGCCCAGGAACAAGGTGATCAAGAGAGCTGAAAAGGTGTGGCGTTCTTCCGGCGGGCAGGCCACGACGATCTTTTGCTCCCGGATAGGGGCCGGCAGGGCAAAGATAAGCGCCTGCACCCGCCTTTTGGCCAAGGAGGTGATGAAATGTTCATTCTGAACTGAGATATCACCCCGGTACCAGCGTTCCCCCACCTCTTCCAGGCCTTTGAGAAGAACCTGGTAGGTGGCAACCTCTTCAGAAAATCGCGCCAGGGCCTCCGAGAAGACGTAATCAGCTCGCATGGGATCATAGGATAAAGCCGCTTCCAGCCATTCGTCCCGCAGCCTGCGGATCATGACCCGCTCTCCATCGCCCTCCCTTTCAGCGGGGACAGGAGAAGTGGTTGAGGGTCCTTCCCCGCGAAGACGCTGCTCTCGAAAGGGGTCCCGCCCCGCCTGGATGATCTCTTTCCACAGGCGCACGGCTTGACTGATCCGCAGCCCTTCCTCCTGGCGGGCCATAAGCCATTTCACCGTTTCGATATCCCGCCGGGAATAAATCCTGTGTCCCCCTTCCGTGCGCTCCGGTTGGGGAAGGCCGTACCGCCTCTCCCAGGCCCGCAGCGTGTCGGGATTGATCCCCGTTTCCTGGACAACGACACCTAAGTTATATGTTGGGGTCTCTTCTAACGTATTCATCGTGCTCCGCTTTTCCTTCGAACCCATACCTTCTCCCAAAAGCAACCAATTCCTTCCGGTTTGGTGAGATGGATGTCGATTCTTAACCTGTCAGCTTGTGATTTGCAGACTTGATTTTACCCTGAATATCCGCCATTGTCAATATTTTGTAAAATAATTATCCATATTATTGACAAATGGAGAAAATGCATGTATGATTAGGAAGAGGTATAAGCTAAATCATAATGAGGGTAGAACCCATGACTATCAAAATCGTCACCGACAGCACATGTGACTTGTCCGACTCCCTGATCGAGGAGTGGGGCATCACCGTCATCCCCCTGTACATCAATTTTGAAGAGGATAGTTATTTGGATGGCGTGGACATTACCAGGGTGGAATTTTACGAGGCTCTGGCGGAGGTTGAAAAATCCCCCACCACAGCAGTACCCGGGGTGGATGCATTTGGGGAGGTTTATCAACGCTTGGCGGATCAAGGTGCGGAGGAAATTCTATCCATCCACATCTCGAGCGCGCTGAGCGCGACCTCGGAAGTGGCTCAAAAAGCCGCAGAGGAAGCGCCCGTTCCGGTAAGGGTCATAGATTCCGGCCAGCTGAGCCTGGGGGTCGGCTTCCAGGCCAAAAGAGCAGCAGAATTGGCTGCGGAAGGGAAGGATATGGCCGGCATCGTGAAGGTTTTAAAGGAGGAAGGCAGGCGAACATATGTATTTGCGGCCCTGAATACGTTAAAATACCTTCGGAAGAGCGGCCGCATGAACCCTTTCATCGCTGGGATCGGGAGCCTTTTGGATGTGAAGCCCATATTAAGGATGAATCAGGGGAAGCCATCCTCTGAATTGGTCCGGACCCGCCAAAAATCGCTGCAGCGGGTGGTGGACCATGTCAGAGAACTCGCCCCTATCCAGGAAATCGCCCTTGTCCACAGCAATGCGCCCCGGGAAGCAGAAGCTTTATGGGAGGATCTGAAATCCTTCCTGTCCGATCAGCCTGATCCCGTCTCCGCGATCGTCACCCCGGTGATCGGGTCCCATATTGGACCGGGAGCTGTTGGGTTCGCTTTCCGCACAAAAGCCTAACCTGACCTCTAAGGAGTCATCCATGCTGAGCATTACCTATCTCTCAACCGGTTTAATCATCTTATTATTCATGTTCTTATTGTGGGCCTGGAGCCTGGCGCTGAAAGACACCAGTATCGTGGATGTCTTCTGGGGATTTGGCTTCGTGATCACCGGATGGATATATTCGGCCCTCAACCCCCGGGGCTTTGACGGCAGAAAGATCTTCATCATGCTCCTGGTCTTCATCTGGGGGATGCGCCTCACCATCCACATTTATCTCCGCAACCGCGAGAAAGGTGAGGATTACCGGTACAAAGCCTGGCGCGAGGAGGCGGGACGCTCCTGGTGGTGGAAATCTTTCTTCAAAGTCTTCCTTTTACAGGGTTTTCTGATGTGGATCATCTCCGCGCCCCTCCTCGCAGCGCAGATACCCGCCCAGCCCCACCATTTCACATTTTTAGATATTCTGGGTACAGCCGTCTGGGGGATCGGTTTTTATTTCGAAGCCATCGGGGACTATCAGCTCTCACAGTTCAAGTCCGATCCGGATAATGAGGGGAAGCTGTTGACCAGCGGTCTGTGGCGGTTCACCCGCCACCCCAATTATTTCGGGGACGCCCTGCAGTGGTGGGGTTTTTACCTGATCGCAGCCAACACATGGCTGGGCGCTGCCACCATCTTCAGCCCGATCCTGATGACGTTCCTGCTGATCCGGGTGTCCGGTGTGGCTTTGCTGGAAAAAGATCTGGCGGAAAGTAAACCGGGGTATGAGGAGTACATGGAAAAAACCAACGCTTTCTTTCCCTGGTTCCCCAAAGAAAATGAGGAGGGCTAAAGATGAATATCTTAGAAATCCTGCAGCTGATCGCCCTGCTGGGCACGCTTCTGACAGGGGTTTTCTCCCTGATCTGGCCGGCAAACATCGAAGGGTTTACCGGGTTGAGGCCTGTTGGAGGGCGGGGGATCACGGAAATCCGCTCCATCCTGGGCGGGGTTTTCATCGGCCTGGCAGCGGCTGCTTTCTTCCTGGACCACGCTGTCAGCTACCCCATGCTGGGAATCACCTACCTGGTGATCGCTGTGGTGCGGACGGTGTCCATGTTCCTGGATGACTCCCTGGTGTCCTCAAATTACATCAGCATCGCCGCGGAGGTCATCTTCGGCGTGCTGCTCATCCTTTAGGAGGGTTCTTAACCTATGAAGATCGCAAAAATCATCGCCGGCCTGGGCGTCGCCGCTATGACCACTGTATTACTCTATGGCTTTACCGCCGGGGACTTCGGAGCGGACGGACAAAAAATCCTCGCCAATCCCTGGGGGATCGTCTCTCTGGTGGACCTTTATGTCGGTTTCAGCCTGTTTTCGGCCTGGATCGTGTACCGGGAGAGAGCGTTTCTGCCCTCCTTGATCTGGGTGGTGCTGATGATGACGCTGGGCTTTTTCACCGGCGCTCTCTACACCCTGATCGCCCTCATCCGCAGCGAAGGCAGCTGGCAGCGCTTCTGGATGGGAAAAAACGACCCTAAATATACCAACCCATAACTTACATTATTTAAAGGAGTTATCTATGTCTGAAGCAGCATCCAAAAAATTATCCTTTCCCCGATTGAGGCGGTTCAACGTCATCATGGGCGTTCTGCACCTCATCCAGGGAGTGCTGATGATCATCCTCAGCAATGACACCACATATCCCATCTATTCCACCTTCCTCAAGTTCAACCTCCAGGAACGTTCCCTGGAACCCCAGCTGGACCTGATCTATGAGCTGCGATTTGGCCCGGCTGTGGGCGCCTTCCTGCTGATCTCCGCGGTGGCTCACTTCTACCTTTCCACCCTGGGATACAAGCGCTATGTGAAAAACTTGAAGCAAGAAATGAACCCGATCCGCTTTTATGAATACGCCTTCAGCTCCTCGCTGATGATCGTACTCATCGCCATGCTGCTCGGCGTCTGGGACCTGATCAGCCTGATCGGACTCTTCGGCCTGAACGCCATGATGAACTTCTTCGGGATCATGATGGAGTACGACAACCAGGGCCGGGATAAGGTGCGCTGGACCTCCTTCATCTACGGCTGCATCGCCGGGATCATCCCCTGGATTGCCATGATGATCAACCTTTACGGGAGCGCGGTGCTGAATGACGCCCAACCCCCCAATTTCGTGTACGCGATCATCATCTCCATCTTCATTTTCTTCAACATCTTCGCGGTGAATATGTACCTGCAGTACAAGAAAGTGGGCCCCTGGAAGAACTACCTTTTCGGTGAGCGCATCTACATCGTGCTCAGCCTGGTCGCCAAGACGGCCCTGGCCTGGCAGATTTTCGCCGGCACCCTGGCACCGGTATAAAAATTCCGCCAGCTGTGTGAATACATCCCACGCAGGGAAGGAGAACGATGTCGAAGTTAAATGAACTCAAAGATGAATTTCAATCCGTCCTCAGCGGGAGAGTGCCTCTCCTGGACGTCGTCCTTCCTCCCCTGCTTTTCACACTCCTCAACGGGCTGCTGCCTTTTACCGCGGCCCTGTTCGTCGCCCTGGCCGCCGCCGGGATCCTGCTTGGGATCCGGCTGTGGAGAAAACAATCTTTCAGTTACACACTGGGGGGAGTGGGGATCACCGTCATCGCCGGGGTTTTGGCCTGGGTTTCGCAGTCCGCGAAAAGCTTTTTCCTGCCCGGCGTGATCAGCAGCGGGATCACCTTTCTGGCCAGCCTGGCCAGCCTGATCGCAGGGCGCCCCCTGGCAGCCTGGAGCAGTCACCTGACCCGGGGCTGGCCTTTAAAATGGTACTGGCACCCTCAGGTTCGACCCGCTTACAGCGAGGTCACCATGGGCTGGTCTGCCTTCTTTGGACTGCAGTTTCTGATCCAGGCCTGGTTTTTCTGGCAGGGATCAGCCCAATCCCTGGGGATCATTCAGCTCCTGACCGGATGGCCCGCGTTAATCCTGGTCCTGGCAGTGAGTTATCTGTACGGCTTGCAGCGCTTGAAAACCCTTCAAGGGCCCAGCGTGGAAGAATTTCAGGAAGGGAAGGATCCCCCCTGGGAAGGGCAGCAGCGCGGTTTTTAAGGCCCTCATCGTGTGCGGATTTCAGATCTGAAAAAGATTCGGACACGACTAGTTCCAAGATGAGATACACATGAAGACTGTAACCCTCAAGATCTGTCCCACACATGAAGCGGAAAGGGACAAGAATATCCTTGAAGCGCACGACCTGAACGCTGTAATCATACCTTATTACAAATCCCCCTCATTTTATGTCGGAGATAACCTGCAGTCCCAGATTCTGGTCAGAGAGGACGAGCTTGAAAAAGCCCGTAAACTCCTGGGGATGGGATCCGATTAGATCTGGCAGCTCCCCTTTCCGGCCATACTCCCTTACTTTTTATACAGCAGAGGCTGGTTTGCTGTGCATATGATCAGGAATCCAGCCGCTGGAGGTGATCATGAATGAATTCATCCAAAACCTGCTCATGCAGTTATCGGAGATATTCCAGCCCGCCAATCTCGGAGAAGTGATCGGAGAGTGGATCATCAACCTGATCTCGGGCGGTGTGGTATTTCTCCTTTTTTATCTCTTGTGGCTCGTGCTGAGGCGGGTTGTCACCTCCCTGCTCCAGAAAGGTGAGCAGGACGAAACCACGCGCATATTCATCCAGACCCTGACGAAATATTCTGTCCTGATCATTGGGGGGATGTATGCCTTGAACGCCGGAGGGGTGGATATATCGGCAGTCCTGGCTTCCCTGGGCATCGCCGGGATCACCATCGGCTTCGCTGCCCGGGATGCTTTTTCTAACTTGATCTCAGGACTGCTGATCTTCCTGGATCGGCCTTTTGTGATCGGCGATCTTGTGGAGGTCAGCGACAAGTACGGCAAGGTGGAACAAATTACACTGCGCTCAACACGAATCGTCACCCCGGACGGGCGCATGCTGGCTGTCCCCAACACAGAGATGATCAATAAGACCGTCGCCTCGTACACAAATTTCCCCCATCTCAGGCTTGAAGTGAGGTTCACGATCGGGTTGGATGAGGATATCACTCGAGTGCGCCGGATTCTGCTTGACCTGGTCGATCAAGATCCCGACTTCCTCAAAGAGCCCATACCCCAGGTGCTGCTGATGGCCCTCAACGATTACAATAACGAGATCGAACTCAGGGTGTGGATCGATAATGAACGCATGCACGTGGGAAAACGAGCCGAACTCAAAGAAGACGTTTATAACGCCCTCCATCAAGCAGGGGTTGAAATGCCCTACGAGACCATTCAACTGGCTCCCTTCGAGATCAAACCTGAATCAAAACTCAACTGAAGGCCCAGGAGTGAGGATTTCATTCCACAAGGTCCTCAGGAAGATGAGGGTTCCCCTTTAGACCCGGTGGACTTGACCTCTTTCAAGCGTTCTTCTTGCTCCGCAAGCTCCCTTTCCAATTCATCTAACCTCTGCATGTAAACCGGCGAGGTCGAGTGCGGGGGCCAGTTTGCCTTCAGCTGGTCCATCTCACGCTTTAAGTGTTTAATGCGCTTCAGAATTGAAGACCGTGTCATGGGGAATCTTAATGGCGGCGGCCTTTGTCGTGTTTATGCTGGTGGCCGTGGCCGTGCTCGTGTTCAACGCTTTCCCGGCAGGGAGCGGCGCTTGATAACTCACCTCCCAGATAGCGTTGAATCGCTTCCCGCACGGTACCTTGAGCACCCGTGGCTGCTTGAATTTCATAGCCCTCAAAGAACTGGATCGCACGTCTGCCCATACCTCCGCTGAGCATGACATCCGCGTCTTGTTCTTTGATGAACCCGGGGACTTGTCCGGGTTGGTGCGCGCTGTAATATGGGTTGGGGATCAGTTTACAGGATTGAATGTTCTCATCCACCACATCGACCAGCGCAAAGTACGGGCAGCGCCCAAAATGATGGGCCACCTTGCTTTCTAATCCGTTTTCCGATTCTACTGATACAGCGATCCGCATTCTTTTACTCTCCTTTATAAGGCGTTGGTTTGATTTCTGCCTGGGTACCGCTCTCATTCAGGGATCCTTCTGAACTGCTGGCGCAAAGGACTTTCCTTTAACCTTCCCCCTTTTCTGAGCCGGAACCTTCCACCACTCTGATCTGATCCTGATAGACACGAAGCAGGTCTGAGACTTGATCGCGAATATGGCCCAATTCATCCATCCAATCCGCCAGACATTGGATCCCCGCTGGCAAAATCCGGTAAACCCTTCTCCGCGGCCCCATACTATCCTCATCCCAGTGAGATTCGATCAATCCTAAATCTTCCATATCCCGCAGATGGCGATAGACAAGGCTGGAATCCAATCGGTCACAATTAAACCCGTAGGTGGGCAGCTGATCGTATAAGTTATAGCCGTGGGCTTCCCCTTCCAGAAGCATCAAGAGCAAACTGGGCCTTAAAAAGACCCTCATCCCCCTCCGTTTTCTGCGGTGGGGACATTTTTTTTCTCTCCAGGCCTGACGGTGACCCACGCTTGCCTCCTCGACAACTTGCCCTGCTACATATCCTAGGGTACTCAACTATGTGCAATTTGTCAATAGTATAGTTGTCTATAGTATGAATAGCGATAAAGAGGGATGAGAGGCTGGGATCCCGTTTTATTTGGCTATGCGAATACAGGTCTTAGATCAGACAAAGGTGGGTCACGAGGGCAGGTCCTCCCCGGATCCCGGTCCGGGGCTCTCCCGGGTTGGCAGATAAGGCATCTCCGGACCCAGGATTCCCAGGTAATCAGCCAACGCAGCCCGGGAGGCTGTGCGGTCATCCCAGGGGTACTCCGTCTCCCCGAAACACATCGACTGCTCATGCCCTTTTCCGCAAATGATGACCAGATCCCCCGGGCGAGCTTTTTCCAAAGCAAAGCGGATCGCCCTGCCCCGGTCGGGCACGCGCCAGAAGGTTTCCCCCTCCTTCCCTCCCCGGGAACGAACGCCGCCAGCCATTTCCTGCAGGATTTCATCCAGAGACTCAGTGCGGGGGTCCTCAGCAGTAAGCACCGTGAGATCCGCGAGTTCAGCAGAGATCTCAGCCATCATGCGCCTTTTCTCACGATCCCGCAGCCCGGCAGACCCGAAAACCGCGATCACCCGCCCCCTCGTGAGATTATTCGCGGTGTGCAGGGCCCGGCGCAGGGCATTGGGTGTGTGCGCGAAATCAACGATGAGTGAAAAATCCTGACCGAGGTCGATCCCCTCCATGCGCCCGGGAATGCCGGACACATTCTGGATCCCGCGCTGGACCGGGGCCATTTCCACCCCCAGGGCTCCCCTGCAGGCCGTGATCGCTGCCAGCGCGTTGTAGATGTTATACTCCCCGATCAGAGTCGTCTCCAGTCTTCCTCCACCCTGCACGCCCCGGATTTCAAAACTCATTCTTGACGCATCTTGTTCCACCAAATGACCCTGGACATCCCCACCCTGATGCATACCGTAGGTGAGAATTTCAAGGCCCAGCTCCTGTGCGCGAGCACACAAGAAGGAATAGGAGCTGTCATCCCTGTTCAGGACAGCCCATCCAGATTGAATATTCGATTTACCTTCACGATCCGCTGCCAGTTTCAACAATCGGGCTTTGGCCTCCCGATAGCTCTCATAGCTGCCGTGGTAGTCAAGGTGCTCATGAGTGATATTGGTCACCACAGCAACGTCAAAGGCGCAGCCATCCACTCTTTTCTGGGCCAAACCGTGCGATGTCGCTTCAATGACCACATGGGTCATACCAGCCTGCACCATCTGCGCCAGATAACGCTGGACATGAACGGGGCCGGGCGTGGTGACATGAAATCCGGTCTCGACCGATTGATCTCCGATCACAGCGTTGACCGTGGAAATCATCCCGGTTTCATGACCCGCCTCTTTGAGGATCTTGAATATAAAGTGGGTCGTGGTCGTCTTCCCATCCGTTCCCGTTACACCGACCACGACCATCTCCCTTCCCGGGTATCCATGGTAAGCTGCCGAGAGTTGGGCGGCGGATTTCCGGGGGTCCTCGACTTGAAAATAAGGTACAGTCAAATGGGAGAAACGCTCAGCTGGCTGGGAGCCCACAACCGCAGCAGCGCCTTTCTCTACTGCTTGGTCAATAAAAGCATGTCCGTCAAACATCGTCCCCGTGCTGGCCACAAAAAGATTTCCAGGCTTGATTTCCCGGGAATCCAAACAAATCCCGGTTATCTCTCCTTCCGCCTTCCGGGTACCCCCCAGGACATTGATCTCGGCGATCAATTCCTCAAGCGATCTCATTATCCCCAAATCCATCATCTCTCCTCAATCCGTCTCGTCGCCATACGTAACACTTCCGGGCGTCACAGGATATCAGACTGGTAGGTATCCGCGAATAACCCGGGCGTCCCGCCTGTGTGCCAGAAAAGGACGCGTTCCTGGGAAGTGAAAAATCCCCGCTGAACCAGATCCAGCATCCCACCCCCTGCTCGACCTGTATACACGGGATCGAGGAGAATCCCTTCCCAGCGGGCAAAGTCCCGGATCGCACCCCGCTCCAGATCGCTCATCACCCCGTACCCTTCTCCAATGTACTCATCATTGACCAGTATATCCTGGGGTGTGAAGGAAAACCCACCTCCTAATAGCTGCGCTGCCTCATTGGCGAGTTCAGCGACCCGGGCCGTTAACGCCTCTGCGGGCTCATCCACACTCACGCCGAGGATCTGGGTGTCCAACCCAAAATATCGGGCACCTGCTACCAGACCCGCCTGGGTCCCTCCTGAAGAAGAAGGAAATACGATCCAATCGGGAACCTGACCGTGAAGCTGTGCCATGAGTTCCTCGACAGCCATGGCATAGGCGAAAGCTCCCATGGAATTCGAACCTCCATAGGGGATGAGGTAGGGGTTTCTACCCGCATTTTTCAGAACTTCCACCTCGCGCCCTAAGGTCCGGTCCCTTTCAGCAGGGCTCGTCCAGACAATTTGCGCGCCCAGCAGCTGATCCAAAAAGTTATTCCCGGAAGGGCTGTCCGGTTCCTCCCCCGCCAAGACCAGGGTGCAATCTAACCCTTCCCGGGCAGCGGCTGCTGCGGTTTGCCGGCAGTGATTGGATTGCACCGCACCTGTGGTCAATACAATATCCGCGTTTTGATCCCGGGCATCCGCCAGCAAATATTCCAACTTGCGAACTTTATTTCCCCCAAAGGCAAGCCCTGTCAGGTCATCCCGCTTGATCACCAACTGCGGGCCTCCCAGGTGCGATGAAAGGCGAGGAAGTTCATCCACTGGCGTCGGTGTCTGGGCAAGTTTAATTTTTGATAACATTTTCCACCTCATCTTCTGGCAGGGAAATACTCAGCTAACCTTTCCCAGCATAATCTGCATAAAAATCGTAAGAGCCGGTACTTCGTTATTCCGAGGCGATCTCTTCGGTTTCTCGATCCCCAAATTCCCTCATCACAGCCAATATTTTTGGGAGAAATACATTGTAAAGCCTATACAAACCAGGTTTAGCAACATAATCCCAGGCGCCAATGGTCCGGGATACCCTTCCCCCGAATCCGCGTTTGAAGCGGTACACCCCCCAGAGCGGGTCATCTTTATTAAATTGATCCGGAGCTCCCCACATATCATACACTTCACATCCGGCTTCTTTCGCCCAGCGCATCCCCTCCCACTGAACCAAATAGGTGGGCATTTTCTCTCTGTGCTGGGTGGTGGACATGCCGTGCATGTACCAGACTCGACTGCCAAATCGAAACAATACGATCGCAGCCACCACCTGGCCTTCCACTTCGGCGATAAAAGGAACGGCGACCGGATCATGACCCTGCTCATCACCGGAAGGCAAAAACAGGTCCCAAACCGTTCGATAATACTCTTCCCCCCGGATGGTGAACCCGCCCCGCACCGAGGTTTTCGCGTACATGCGGTACAAAAGGTCCAGGTCGCTCCTGTCTCCTTTGCGCACCACCACTCCTTTTCTGCCAGCCAAGCGGATATTATAGCGAGTTTTTGACTTCATCCTCATCAAGATGTCATCTTCCGGGGCAGTAAGGTCCACCAGCACCGTGTTCCGATACTGAATCTGATCCGGAGAAAAACGCCATTTGTTTTCTTTCAATTCATCCTTGACTTCCTCCCCCACCTGGAACTCTCTGGCATTCTCCTTTCCGGGAACCCCTTCACCGACAGGGACATCGGGGTCCATTTTTAGAAAAATCCCCCCTTTTTTCTCTGCCAACCCCATCAAATCCTGGACAACTTGTGTGCGTAATTTCTGATCTTTCCAATCCTCAAGAAGCGGACCTTTAGGCACGTAGATGACATGTAAACCGAAGGGCAACCTTTTATGGAGGAGCATAGCAGCCGCTGCAGGTTTTTCCTCCACATCATAAATCTCTTCTTCCTGTACCAGTTCCAAACCATCAGGCCTCCGCAGCCATAAGAGCATCTGTGGGTCCCAACCAAACTGGGATTTCACTTTTCCCCATTCCCAGGTTTGAAGTACATGCGGATTAGGCAGCTGATGGATGATTTTATTCCAAACTGTATTCATGAGAGGTTCTCACTGTCGGCTTGTCGAGATCAGGCCTTACGCCTTTCTTTTCGCCCATAGTTTATAAAAGGTATATAACACCGGTTGATAGACCCGATCCCAGGGCCCCAGGGTCCGTTTGACCTCACCGCCAAACCCCCGTTTGAAGCGGTACACTCCCCATAATCCGCGGCTTCTATCCAAAAAATGATCTTCTAACACCTCTTCCTCCGCATCGGGCACCCCCCAAAGGTCATAACTATCACAACCCACACTTTTCGCCCACCGCATCGCTTCCCACTGGACAAGGTAGGTTGGCATGCGATCCCGGTGTTCAGGAGACGAGGCGCCGTAAAAATACCAGGCCCGTTTCCCGCGGGTAAAAACCATAATGCTTGCCAGGGGCTGCTCTTTATATTCGGCGACGAAGAGCTGACAGGCCCCTTTTGGAGCAAAGAGTTCAAACATTCGCTGGTAATATGCCAGATTGTGTATGCCGAATTCTGCCCGGTCCGCTGTAGTTTCCAGGAGCTGGTAAAACCCTTCCACGTTGGAAGAGGTCCGGACAACGACCTCTTTGCGCCGGGCCAATCTCACGTTGTAGCGGGTTTTAGATTTCATCCGCATCAGGATCTCGTCCTCTTCCTCCTGCAAGCTGACGACGATCGTCCTGGGAGGCTGAATCGCATGGGAGCTGGGCTTAAATCCCGGGGGTGGGACCTGTTCTGGATCCACCTCTGATTCCCACAGGTCAGGTTCCATTTTGAGCAAGATCGCCCGCCGCTCCTGGCAAATCTGATCCAACCCTTCCAAAAAGGCATCCCAGCTTTGTGATTGCCAAGCAGCTTTTGACGAAGATAGAGGACCCCGGGGAAGATATCCGATTTGGAACCCCAGAGGCAAAGTCTGAAACAAAACCTGCGCCCCCACCCCTCCGCTCACCAACCTTTCCACATCCCATCCAAATTGAGATTTCAGTTCCCCCCACTCGGATGTCTGGAGAATGTGCGCATCGGGAAAGTCCTTCACAAATTGATCCCATTCAGATTTCGTCAATACTTTCATAATTCCTTGCTTTTCGATAATTTGTAAACTCTACTCATGTCCAGTGGAATCTGGCCTGGTCGGATCCTGTTCACCCGCCATCCAACTCACGGTCTTCTTTAAACCCTCTTTGAAGGAAGTCTGAGCCCTAAACCCCAGGAGGTCTTGAGCCCGATCAGGGTCCCCAACAGACCTGTAAATATCACCCGGGCGGGCTTCCACAAACCGGGGCCTGGGTTCCCGGGAGATCAAATCACGGAGAGTATCCAGAAGAGAGATGATGCTGATTTCCTCGCCGGTACAAATGTTGACAGCTTTTCCAGCCGCACTCTCTGCTTCCGCTGCCAGCACATTCGCGCGGGCCACATCTTCCACGAAAATAAAATCCCGACTCTGCTGCCCATCCCCATGGACAAGAGGTGGTTCCTTCTCCAACAAACGCTGAGAAAAGATGGGGATGACAGCGGCATAATCAGATTTCGGAGATTGCCGGGGTCCATAGACGTTGAAATAGCGCAGCGAAATCACATCAAGGTCATAGACCCGGGAATAAAGTTCAGCGTAGATTTCGCCGGCTTTTTTCGAGGCAGCATAAGGAGAGAGGGCTTTCAAAGCTGCGTCTTCTCGCAAAGGCATTTCCTTATTGTCCCCGTACACAGCAGAGCTGGAAGCCAACAGCACGCGGCGTACCCCGGACTTTTGAGCTTCCTGGAGCAGCTTGACCGTCCCTCCCACATTGATCTCAAAACACTCGTAGGGCCGTTCCATGGAGAGAGGTACAGAAACGAACGCCGCTTGATGGAAGATATAGTCCACATCCCGGACAGCTTCCGCTACCACAGACCGATCCCTGATGTCGCCTGGTATGATCTCAATCTCATTCTGAATATCTTCCAGATTAGCTCGCTTTCCAGTGGAGAAATTATCCAAAACCCGGACCTGGTGACCTTCTAACAGCAGCGTTCTCACGAGTTGAGAACCGATAAACCCCGCTCCCCCCGTTACCAAACTTTTCGCCATGGTCATTTCCCCCTCAAACCCAAAACCGTTTCCGGGGTTTTAAATAAGATCCGCAAGTCCAGGATCAGGTTTCGATGCTTGATGTAATACAAATCATACTCCAGTTTATTGATCGTACCTTCAATGGTTTCTGGATACCCGTAATTGACCTGAGCCCACCCGGTCAGCCCCGGTTTCACCAAGAGCCGGGCCCGGTAAAAAGGGACCTCTTCCTGGAGCTCCTTGACCAGCTTTGGCCGTTCGGATCGCGGGCCAATCAAGCTCATTTCGCCCCGCACCACATTGATGAATTGCGGAAATTCATCGATATGGGTCTTGCGCAGAAACCGGCCTACCTTCGTGATTCGTTCGTCGTTTGCCTTTGCCCATTGGGGCTCTCCATTCCGCTCCGCGTTCTGCTTCATCGTCCTGAACTTGATGATCTTATAGGGCCTGCCGCTGCGTCCCAAACGGGTTTGCAGGTAAAAAATTGGCCAGCCGCTGTCCATTAACGTCGCCACAGCAACAAAGGGGAGCAAGACCAAAAAGAAACCAATCCCAATCACACCTCCAACAAGGTCCATGAGCCTCTTACCCAGGTGATAAACGCCGCTGACGCTTGTTTCATCCACGAAAGAACGCAATATCCAATCAGCCTCCAAAATCCTGATCGGGACTCTGTGGTTCAGTTCTTCATAGGCCACAGGCATACGAATGATGTCCACCCCGAGTTCTTGCGCATCCAGCAGTGCTTGAAACGAGCGGCCCCGGATTTCTCCGGTAATGGCCACGATGATATCAGAGATCTGCTTCTCCCGGATGATGTCAAGCAGCTCATCCCCCTTCCCCAGAACCGGAACCCCCTCAATTTCTTTGCCCATTTTTTCAGGGTCATCATCAATGATACCAAGCATTAAAAACGGCTTCGGGTTCAGTTGGTTGAAGGACTTCAGTAAAACCGTTCCTGATTTCCCCCCTCCGAAGAGCAGGACTCTCCTCATAAATTGAGGCGCGGTCAAGACCCGGATGTACAACGCACGCCATCCCAAGGTCAGGAAGACAACAGAAATCACGAAAACCGCTACCCCGATCCGCGGTAAAGACTCCGGAGGAGAGGTGAAATAGACAACCAGATAGAGAATCGTGCCCACAACGGCTGCTGTTGCCACCCCTCGAAAGGTCCCTTGCCAACTTGCTGCCCGACGGATGTCGTACATCTCCATTAACAAAAAAATCCAAATAAAGGGCAGAAAATAAAACCAACCAGGCACCCGTTCCAGCAAGAACCGGACTGAAATACCGAGCCATTCAGACTGCTGGCTCCAAATGAAAATGGAAATTATTAAGGCGAGAACGCCTGCGAGCAGGTCGCCGATAAATAACAGCACGCGTCTTTCGACAAAACGAAAGCGCCATCTGTGTTCTTTTTGGGCGTCATAAGGCAGCTTCATAAGAAATTCTACCTTCTAAATAAGGATTCCTTTCATAACCTGATATTTTAACCGGTGCATCTCTCCACACCATATTTTACTAAACTCCATAAAAAACCCGCTCCCCAGGAGAAATGCATGGTGGCGATGGCTAAGGGCACTCCCACGAATAATAATCCATCCTTTTCTTGCAGGGCTGTTTGCATTCCCGAAATGAATAAAGCTGTTCCATAAATGAACGCTTCCAGACCCAACAACCAGCGGGCAAGGGGAAAGTAAACACTCAACACGCCTAAAACGATCCAGGAGAGTAAAAAAGCCCCTGAAAGCTGTCGCCATCGGAAGGTGTTGGGATACTTAACTAACATGCGCAGCTTCCAGAAACCGTACCGCCAATATTGGCGGCTCAACGCGGAGAGGGAGGGGCGAGATATATAGGTTGCGCGGATGTCAGGATCAAGCCACACGGTTCCCCCAGCCTTCCTGACCCGGACGTTGAACTCATAATCTTCGTTTGCAAGTAAATCTTCATTGTAGGGTCCGATGTCATCAATCAATGAGGACCGGTATGTGCCGTAGGCAACCGTGTCGACTTCACGGGCTTCACTGCCGATCCGATACCGGGCGTCACCCACACCTAATGGGTGCCCAGCTGCCACAGCGATGGATCTGGCGATCCAGGAGGTGCCGCCGGGTTCAATCTGCAGCACGCCGCCAATATTATCCCCTTTTCTCTCCTGTAAAGCATGGATGCTGTGGGAAATATAATCCGGTGCCGGGCTGGAATGAGCGTCAAGGCGGACGATGTACTTTCCCTCAGCCTCCTCCAGAGCCCTGTTGAGAGCGGAAGGGATCGTCCGCTGCGGATTATCAACCAGCCTGATTTTAAGGTCAGGGTGGGACCCTTTGAAAGCGCGGATGATGTCCCGGGTGCGATCCGTCGACATCCCGTCCGCGATGAGCACCTCCATTTCCTCTATTGGGTAGTCTTGCGCGTAAAGGGTCTTCAACAGCTCCATAATGGTGGCCTGCTCATTATAACAAGGAATGATCACAGAAACATCTATCATGACCTTTTTCCTCCCTCTGCAAACGGATTTTCTCTCCCCTCTAGAGGTAAGACCACCGTAAATTGACTGCCCTGCCCCATCTGGCTTTGGACAGAGATTCGACCCCCGTGAGCTCGGACGATCTCATCAGCAATTGCCAAACCCAACCCTGAGCCTGGTTCCTGGGCGTTGCTCCGGGATTTATCCACCTGATAAAAACGATCGAATATTTTGTGTATTTCTTGTTCAGGAATCCCTTTCCCTGTATCAGCGATCGTGATCCTCACCTCTTTTCCCGCCTGTTCACCGCGGATATCCACCTGGCCTCCCGCAGGGGTATATGTCAGGGCATTATCGATGATGTTCGAAAATACCTGGGACAGCCGGTCAGGATCTCCATAAATTAAAGGCAGGTCAGGTAGAGCGAGGTTTATCTGCACTCCTTTTTTTTCCGCCTGCACGCTCATCTTTTCCACCACACGATCACACAGATTATGGATATCAATGTCGCTTTGATTAAGGGTTACGGTCCCTGCATCATAACGGGCGAGTTCTAATAAATCACGCACCAGACGATACATTCGGTCTGCCTCGTCCCGGATCACCTGGGCAGAGGATTTGATCTCACTGCGTGTGTTCACGGTGCCGTCCAAGATCGCCTGGGCAAATCCTTGAATGGAGGTCAATGGCGTCTTGAGTTCGTGGGAGACATTGGCCACAAAATCCCGCTGGGATCGCTGGCTGGATTTCACTTTTTCAACCATATCATTGAAGGCATCCACCAGGGATCGAACCTCTTTGGGCCCTTTGGGGGGGATGGATTGGAACTCCCCATCAGCTACATGTTGGGTCGCAAGGATAATATCCTGGATGGGTGAAGAAATCCACCGGCTCATCAGGTACGCCAATATCAAGGCGAATATCAATGCCAGGGCGCCCGCCCGGATGAAAGGAGGAAGGAAATCATCACGCAGAATCTCCCGTATCTGAGGACTTCTCAAGATCCTGAGTCCTCCTTGCCGGGGAGCGGCAACCATCAAGGTCCTCCCGGCAGACAAAGGCTGGAGATTGTAAAGCCACATGTTGTTTTCTGAATCTCGCGTCATGCCCCGGGATGGGACCTGCTGTTGGATATCGAGCCTATTGAAATCAATGGATTCTTGACCTGAATCATATATAATCTCCTCCCTTCCTTCATAAATCAAAATTCGAATCCCGAACTGATCACTGATTGCGGCCAGACGTCGTTCCAAGGCGGGAAGGCGAACTGCCCCCTGGATGTAAAGGCGCTTGATCAGCTTGGCAACCACATCCAATCTCTGGTATGCCTGCCGGTCGACAACGGGGTTGCGGACGACATAGACAAAGATTCCCAAGGCGATGATGGCCAGGATCAGGACAACCAGAGCAGCATAAGTTAACCAAAGCCGGGATTGAAGAGAGGTAAACATAATATAATTTTACAGCCCTCAGATCTGCAAGATGCAGGTTTGGCTGACTGAATAAAAGTTGAGGGGTGATTTTCATTCAACGACGAGTTTGTACCCCACCCCTATGACCGTGACAATACTGAGCTGAGAATCCGCTAACTTTTTTCTCAACTGCCCGATGTGAACGTCTACCGTTCGAGTCTGACCGGCGTACTCATAACCCCAGGCATTCTCGAGTATCTGCTCTCTGCTGAGGACCATGCCCTGATGGCGGGCCAAGGTGTAAAGCAGTTCGAACTCCTGGTTGCGAAGGGAGATAGACCGGGTCCCTATCCTCACTTCATATCTTTGAGGATCAATGACAAGGTCCCCAAGTTGGATAGGCTTCTCAGCACCCCGGCTATCCTCCCTTCCCCGCCGCCGCAAAATAGCTTTCACGCGGGCCACCATCTCCCGCGGGTTAAAGGGCTTCGTCAAATAATCATCTGCCCCGAGTTCCAAACCGATGATCTTATCCACATCCTCATCCTTTGCCGTCAACATCAGAATGGGAATGGGATTTTGTTCTGATCTGAGCCGTTTACAGACCTCCAATCCGTCCACTTTAGGCAGCATAAGATCCAGGACCATCATGGCCGGCTGGAGCCGCCGCACTGCCTCTAATGCGGCTTCTCCATCCCCAACTGATTCGACCTGAAATCCTTCTCGCTCAAGATACATGCGCGCCAGTTGGAGTATATTGGGTTCGTCATCAACAAGGAGGATTAATTCGCCAACCATGAATATGTTTTCCGCAGAAACAGCATCCGGCGTAGGTGCAGATCCGGGATATCGTTTACTTCAGGAGAGCAACAGCTTCGATTTCTACCGCAGCGTCCTTGGGAAGACGTGCGACCTGTACAGCGGAGCGAGCAGGATATGCTTCCTTGAAGAACTCCGCGTAGACCTCGTTCATCGCCTGGAACTCATTCATATCCCGCAGAAAAACCGTTGTTTTGATCACGTTTGAAAGGGAAGACCCCGCTGCTGAAAGGACGGCACGCAAGTTTTCCAATGCCTGGCGGGTTTGACTTTGAATGTCCCCCGAAGAGAATTCTCCACTTTCGGGATCCACTCCCAACTGCCCGGCAGTGAAAACCATGGTATCCGTCTTAACCGCCGCAGAATAAGGTCCAATGGCTTGAGGAGCGTCTTTTGCCTCTACAACATGCTTTTCAGACATCGCTGTTCCTCCTACTAATTTACAGTTAAAAAACGGAAGCCATGCAGGCCTTTCACCAGCTATGTCTTCCGCGTCTAGTATACCCCAATTTTTTCGGAGAAACGACCTGGAGAGTAAAAAACGTGTAAAAAGATCGGGGTCTCAAACGTTATGGTTCAAATTCCGTTTTTTTCTTTGAATCCACTCCTTTCCTCACCTTTTATGGCCCCGAAGTAATAAATTTCAACTTTTATAGCACATCTTGCAAGGCTGCCTGAAAAACTTCATCCATCACGCCATCCTCAACCTCATAAGCTCCCCCAAAAAGACCCCCCCGAAAAGCTCTCATACTCTCTCCGCACTCAGGATCCCCGAAACGCGAGGTGGGTTTTTCCTAACCTAAGGCAAAGCCAGAAGGATTTTCACATCCGTCACCAAACTCAAGTATGCATGCTGCTCACAGGCTTAGATCACCAACATTAAGCGGTCACCTTTTTCCAGATTTCTTTCCACGTCGAACCAATTCAAGACTTGAAATCACATGGTCCATACCCACGAATGCCATTTCTCAAATGACGATATTCACCAAACGTCCAGGCACGACGATGACCTTTTTGACCTCATTATCTTCCAAGTAGGGAGCGGCCCCCTCGCTTTCCAGAGCCATTTTCTCCGCTTCTTGATCACTGATCCCCACCGGAGCCTGGATGCGATCCCGCAGTCTGCCGTTCACCTGAACGATCAATGTGAAGGTTTCTTTTTTCGTGGCTTCCTCATCAACTTCAGGCCATGGTTGTTCATGGATTGAGTAGGGCTTCCCCAGGGCCTGGGTCCACAACTCCTCAGAGATATGAGGGGCAGCAGGAGCCAGCATGCGCAGGTAGTAATCCTCCGCTTCTGACCAGGCAGGCGTGCCCAGAGCTCCTTCCTGGGCCGCGTCGTTCATCTCGTTTAACAGCTCCATCAGCGCGGAGATGACCGTGTTAAATTCAAAGTTCTGGTAATCTTCGCTGACCTGCTGTAAAGTGACATGTACTTTGCGGCGCAGATCTCTACAAACCTCCTCAGGGCAATTCTCCTCACGATCATGCTTTGCTTTATTCACGAACATATCCCAGATCCGATGCAGCCAGCGCACCACGCCCTGAATGTTCTCCTCACTCCAGGGCCCTCCCTCGGACCAGCGGTATCCAAACATCAAATAGCAGCGAACTGCATCTGCCCCATATTCCTCCACCAAAGGATCAGGTGCGACGACATTACCTCGGGATTTACTCATCCGCTGCCTATCCGGGGCGAGGATTTGCCCCTGGTTGCGCAGCTGCTTCATGGGCTCAGGCCCTTTGGTGATCCCGATGTCACGCAAAGCTTTATGGAAGAACCTGGTGTAGATCAAGTGCATGGTGGCGTGTTCAACCCCACCCGTGTATGTGTCCACAGGCATCCAATAATCATATTCTTCCTGTTTGAAAGGAGCGTCTTCATATCCGGGGCTGAGGTAGCGCAGATGGTACCAGGAGGAACACATGAACGTGTCCATGGTATCCGTTTCGCGTTCTGCAGGTCCTCCGCACTCCGGACAGGTGGTCTGCTTCCAGGTGGGATGGAGCTTCAACGGGCTCTCTCCCGTCGGGAGCCATTCCACATCTTCCGGCAATCTGACAGGTAGTTCCTCCTCGGGGGTCGGGTTCCAGCCGCATGTCTGACAATGAATCATGGGGATGGGGGCACCCCAGTATCGCTGGCGAGAGATCAACCAATCCTGGATCCTGTAACTCACATCCTGTTTTCCGAGCCCCTTTTCTTCTAACCACTTGGCGACTTTCATGATCCCTGAATTATGATGTCCCTCTTCTCCAGTGATTTCTGTCCCCGACAGCGGGCCGCTGTTAATCATTAAGCCAGGTCCGATATAAGGTTCTTCCATCGTTTCGCCAGCAAAATTTTCACCTTCCGGTTGAATGACAGGGATCACATCCAGGTCATATTTGCGGGCAAATTTAAAATCCCGCTCATCGTGGGCAGGCACCCCCATAATAGCGCCCGTCCCGTAGCCCATCATCACATAATCCGCAATCCAGATGGGAATGCGCTCCTGATTGACCGGGTTGACAGCAAATCCGCCGGTGAAAACCCCTGTTTTTTCCTTATCCGCCGCAGCGCGCTCAATCTGAGTTTGGTGAGCAGCATGGATTTTGTAGGCCTCAACTTCGTCCCTGTGTTCTTCCGTGGTCACCTGATCCACCAAGGGGTGCTCGGGGGCCAGGACCATGAAGGTAGCTCCCCAAAGCGTATCTGGCCGCGTTGTAAAGACCTTTATGGGGTCCCCTTCCTGGGTGTGGAAAACCACTGAGGCCCCTTCTGATCGACCGATCCAGTTTTTCTGCATAGCCACGACCTGTTTGGGCCAATCGAGATGGGAAAAATCCAGGAGCTCATCCGCGTAATCCGTGATCCGGAAGAACCACTGCTCCAACTCCTTCTTGATCACCGGTGTGTCACAGCGTTCGCAGATACGGTCTTCCCCCACTACCTGTTCGCGGGCCAGTGTGGTATTGCAGCTCGGACACCAATCCACGGGAGCATGTTTCCTGTACGCCAGGCCGTGTTTGTACAACTGGATGAAGAACCACTGCGTCCAGCGGTAATAACTCGGATCACAGGAAATAGCTTCCCGGTGCCAATCGAACATGGCCCCCATGCTTTTCAACTGGCCGCGCATAAACTCGATGTTTTTATACGTCCACTCTTTGGGGTGGATATCCCGCTTGATGGCCGCGTTCTCCGCCGGAAGCCCGAAGGCGTCAAATCCCATGGGAAAAAGCACGTTTTTCCCCTGCATGCGTTTATAGCGGGCCCGGGCATCTGAGGGAGTCATCGCGTACCAGTGTCCGATATGCAGATCTCCCGAGGGATAAGGCAGCATGGTAAGCGCGTAAAACTTATCCTTATCATGATCGATCTCAGCGTGATATAACCCATCTTCTTCCCACTTTTTATGCCATCTTGGTTCTATGTCTTGAGGCCGATACTCTTTGATCATCTTCTCTTCTCCCGAATATACCCTGGGCTCTGTCCTCTCTCGCCCTGCCGGTTTCTCAACGTTGACTTTACTGCCTGATCCCTGATTCGCTGTTTCGAAAAGGAAAAAATCCTTTATCCCAACATCTTTGACTACTTTTTCAAAAACGCTCATCCTCTTTTAAACACAACAGCCCTTCGCCATCAGGGACGAAGGGACTTACTCCGTGGTACCACCCTGCTTGCGGCTGTCACCGCCACTTGGGGATGCTGTATCGGGCATACCCGTCGTTGGTTACTGATTTCACCAACGAAATGCGCTCAAAAACGCAGCGCCAGGCGAGTTCGATCTGCTGTACTCTGCGGGTACATTTGTCAGGGTTTTCAGCCGGTGACCCAGACTCTCTGGCAGATGACCTATTACTCCTGCTTTTCAGTATGTAGAAACTCAGGTGTGAGCTGAATTTCATTGTTTGTGGACCCAGTGGGATTCGAACCCACGACCTTCTCAATGCCATTGAGACGCGCTCCCAGCTGCGCCATGGGCCCTCAACAAGTTGGCCCTTATTGTACCGCCAAGGGGCGGTCAAGTCAACCAAGGTGGACCTGGCGGGATTCGAACCCGCGACCTCATCAGTGCGATTGATGCGCGCTCCCAGCTGCGCCACAGGCCCTTTAGAAATCTACGAAAAGCTCTACCCATTTTATCGAAGGCTGGGTTTGATGTCAAGCAAACCCCACATGATCCAGATTTAGAGCTCGTTCCCTTCTCAACCTAAATGGGCTCTCCTAAAACGACTTTTACTTCCCAGGGGGACAAACTACTTCCCTACTCAGTCAGAGGTGAATCTGTAGAACGCACGAGATGCATACCCTCATCGGAGAATCTTTTAAAAGCGCGATCAGCCTGCTCAGTGAAATCCACCACCTCTGGAATCACCACCGGAGAAGTGCAATCCTCCAGTAAGTAAACTTTATCTGCTAAGGAGGGGTCCTCTGTTTTAATTTGATCCAGGAGATCGCTCACCGTCCAGGCCACACAATGGCTTTTGGCCTGCCCGGCAATGACCACTCGATCATATGTTTTCACCACTTCAAGTAAAGTCTCATCTTTTTGGGCGATTTCCTTCCCTTCGGGGCCTTCCAAAATTTCCGGGCCCACTGCAGAATAGTGCTCCGTGAGCAGATTTCCGCCTTTGATTTTAAAATCCGCCTGGGTATGTCGAGAAATGCTGTGGAAGAATATCGCTTCCTCAACAGCGGATACCAGCGCGTGGCCAATTCCTCCCAGCATGGCATGGTAGGGCCAGATGGTCAACTCATATTTTTCCTTTTCAGCCAGTTGTTTCGTGTAATGGCGCAAGAAGCGGTTTGCATATGCCTGGTCAATCCCCAGCCTTTCCACTGCTGCAGGGTTAACTTCCCACTTTCCTTCCCTCACTTCTTCATGAGTGATCATGGTATTGGCTGGCGGATGATTCCCTTCCGCATCGACCAGAAACAGGGCGTGGAATATTTGCAGCGGTCGATGCGTGTCCATGGTGGCTGTAATCTGCGTGATTTGTCCCAGGTTACGGTAGATAAATTTCGTTAACCTGCGGTTATCTTCCACAGCGCCCATCCCGGATCGCCCGGCAACAAATAACTCAAAATCAGGTAAACAAAAAGTGTTTTGAACATCGATAAGGATCAAGGCAGCAGTCCGTTGATCATCACCTGCAGGTTGAATGTCATGTGCTTCTGCCCACACGCGGGCTTCTTGAGCCCGGTCTTGGTAAGGCACACGCCAAACTTGATCCATCTTGCGCCCATCATAATGATCTGGAAGCGGCAGTTCGCGTTTGCTTTTCATGCTTGGTTTCTCCTGATCTGTATTTTGTTAATCTCATTATATTACACCACACAGCCTGGACACGCGAAACGAACACCCCGCTTATCCTAAAAAGCATTCCAGCTGTATCTATATTCGAGTGGTATGAACTAAGTCCCCATTTTAAATCCGGGACGGAATGCAAAGTACAGATGACCCAAAAAGAGGGAGCCGTTGAGAACCACATCCAGCCAGCCCAAGGCGTTGAATACATGCTGAATCTGGGCGATAATAAAAATCACACTTCCCAACCCGAAACAAACAGCCATGCTGATGGAGAAAACTCTCCGCGCGGTTTCCTCTTGTGTATCCTTCGCATGCCAAGCCAGAACAGCAAGAGAGAGATAGCTTGCCCCAAAAGACCTGGCCAGCACAGACCCTCCCTTTGATAAACCAGCATCATAAAGGGAAACGATCCTGGATGGAAAAAACAGGACCGCGAAACCAGACAATACAAGGACAGCGCATGTCATGAGCATCATGGTTTTATATTTCATATCAAACCCCTGTCTAGGATAAGACTCACCCCAGCTGTTATAGAAACTGCAGGCTCTGGATAAAGCAATCGTTCACCTCTTCCGGGTAAACCGCGAGTCCCCACAGAAAAACTTTCCACACCACCCGGTCACCTCATGTCTTTATTGTAACGAATAAACCGGCTTTCCCTTAAACTTAATCATACCTTCCGTTGTGATGAACAGTTAAATTCACAAACCAGGAAAAGGGACGGTTTCTTGCTGGCTCCCCGTAAAATTCGAGTAGAATAACTGTGGAGGAAAGATGAAAAAAAATCCCCATCTTAAAAGACAGCAGCAGCTTCACCGATTATTGAAACGGGAAAAGTTAAACGCTTTGGCCCTCAACCCGGGACCTGATTTGAGCTATCTGACCGGCCTGGATTTTCATCTCATGGAGCGGCCGGTCCTGGGCTTATTCAGCCCCAAACAGGATCCTGTGTTTGTACTCCCCGAATTGGAAATGGGAAAATTGGCTGACCTTTCCTTCCCGACACAAACTTTCCCCTACAGTGAAGACAGATCCACCTGGCCGCAGACCTTCCAAGACGCGTTCCAGCAGACAGGCTTGCAAAGAGGAAGGGTCGGCGTCATCCCCAGGCGATTGAGGGTGCTGGAGCTCCAATTTTTAGAAGCCGCTGCTTCCAGCGTGGACTTTGTCGACGGGCAGAAGGCAATGAGTGCCCTCCGGATCCTTAAGGACCAGCATGAGATCAAATCCATGCAAAAAGCGGCAAATATCGCCCAGCAGGCCTTCCAAGCCATCCGGCCCCTGATCAAACCCGGGATCACTGAAAAGGAAATGGCAGCGGCTTTAGTGGGCTCCCTCTACGATGCGGGTTCAGACCCGGGCCTGCCCTTTTTCCCTATTGTCTCTTTTGGATCCAACAGCGCAAACCCCCATGCCGCGCCCACGGATCGCCCCCTGGATGAAACTCAAATTGTTTTGATCGACTGGGGTGCCACCGTCGACGGCTACTACTCGGATATCACCCGAACCTGGAGAACGGGGAATATGGATAAGGAACTGCTCGAGATTGCCAGGGTCGTTCAAATTGCGAATCAAGCAGGAAGAGAGGCCGTCCAACCCGGCATCCTTTGCTCAGAAGTGGACCGCTGCGTCCGTGAGGTGATCGAAAATAGCGGGTACGGTGAATACTTTATCCACCGGACGGGACATGGTTTGGGGCGTGAAGCCCATGAAGAACCTTACATCGCTTCCGATGACCACACCCCTTTAAAAGCGGGTATGACCTTTACCATAGAACCCGGAATCTACCTCCCCGGCCGTGGCGGGGTGCGGATAGAAGATGACATCCTGGTCACCGAGGAAGGCTGCCGCAGCTTCACAGATCTCCCACGAGAACTGAGGGTTCTATGATCAAAATCACCCCGCCTTTCCATCCGCTAATCAAGGGAAAAAATAAACAGAATCCAACACAGTAAATCAGATTCATAAGTACCCAAAACTTATAAAAAGGAAGACCATTATGCTCGTGCCCTCTGCGACTCCATTTTATTACCCTGCTGGAAACGTGGGATGTCTCTTGATCCACGGTTTCACGGGATCTCCCAAAGAAATGCAGCCCCTGGGTGAATATTTATCCAGCCAGGGATACACCTCCCTGGGCATTCGCCTTTTCGGCCATGCCACCTCCCCCGAAGACATGAACCGGGCCCGCTGGGAAGACTGGGCGGCATCTGTGGAAGATGGATGGCATATCCTTCAAGACACGGTGGACGAGATCTATCTGATTGGACTGTCCATGGGGGGTGCGCTGTCCCTTTACCAATCCTCCAACCTTCGCGTCGCCGGAACTGTAGCTCTCTCCACCCCGTACCGGATCACTCCAAATCCTTTACTACCCTTCCTTAAATATATCTGGTGGCTCTATCCCTCCGCCCCGAAAGGCGAGTCTGATTGGCAGGATCCCACGCAAACAGAGGAACATTTTTCATACGAGAAATATCCTACCCGGGCTGTATATGAACTCCAGAAGCTGCTTAAAGAAACCCGATCCGTCCTCCCTGACATTCATACGCCTGTGTTATTAATGCATTCCAAAAATGACGCCACCGTCACCCCCGATAACATGGTCAAGATAAATGAAGAGATCGGCACCCCGGAAGCTGACAAAGACATGGTCTATGTGGAAAACAGCGGCCATGTTCTGACCCGGGATATTCAAAAGGAATTTGTATTCCAGCATATCAGGCAGTTCATTGAAAAGGTTTCTACAGCCTGAAGATAAGCACACTCAGCTGGCAATCAACTCTCGACCAAACACAGGAACATCGACTATGGAAAACCTGCTTACCCTATCTCTATCCATCTCCATTTGGTTTCAACAGTTGGGAGATTGGCTTTATCCCGTGATGAAAGGAATCACATTTCTCGGGAACGAAGAATTCTATCTCTTTATCATGCCCGTTCTATATTGGTGTGTGGACCAGGCCCTGGGAATCAGAATCGGAATGCTTCTCCTGGTAAGCGGGGGCACCAATTTCCTCTTAAAGCTGCTTTTTCACAGCCCACGACCCTACTGGTATTCCCGTCAGGTAAAAAACATCATATCTGCGTCCAGCTATGGATTTCCCTCCGGTCACGCTCAAAATGCCTCCAGCTTGTGGGGATACATCGCAGTAAGGACAGAAAAAAGATGGTTCAGATACCTTCTCATCCTGATCATTCTCTTGATCGGGATTTCACGGATCATCCTTGGGGTCCATTTTGCCCACGACGTCATTGTGGGTTGGGTGACCGGACTCATTATCTTGATCCTGTTTACTCGCTGGGAACCATCCATTCGCTCCTGGTTTTTAAAACAATCCTCCCGGATGAAAATTTTCGTGAGTTTCTTGAGTTCGCTTACTTGGATTGTCTTCGGTTTGATCTTTGCCAGTCCATTTATACAAGGCCGGATCCCCCTGGCCTGGATTCAAAATACCCAGGGAGCACTCGACCCTCTTAACCTGGACGGCATCATCACCATCAGCGGCGTCTGGTGTGGGCTCCTTTCGGGAAGGATCTTATTGACATCCCAGGGCGGTTTCACCACCGAAGGTCCCTTGGGGCAGCGTATGATTCGATTTCTGATGGGAATTTTCGGTGTGGTCCTCATCTGGTGGGGACTGGATCTGTATTCCCCCGAAGCGAATTTTTCCCTTCTCCTGACTTTACGGTACATACGCTACTTATGCGTTGGATTATGGATCTCATTCGGCGCGCCGTGGTTTTTCACACGCCTCGGCTTGGCCGCGAAAAAAAGCCCAGGCGTTTGAAGATTACTGAACCTCCAATAAAAAAAAGCCCCTGATAATCCATCAGGGGCTTCTGGGTCTCATTGAATCCGTGCCTGGAAAGTTTACTCTTCCTCTTGGGATTCTTGAATGACTTCGTTGGCAAGGTGCGCAGGCAGTTGTTGATAATGCGAGAACTCCATTTCAAAAATGCCCCGTCCACCGGTCATGGAACGCAAATCGGTCGTATACCGCTGCATTTCTGCCAACGGCACCTGGGCTGAAACAACGGATCTGGCACCGCTTGTATCCATGCCCTGTACGCGAGCGCGGCGCGTGTTGAGATCCCCCAGAATATCACCCATGTTGTCTTCCGGAACGGTCACTTTCGCGTTCATGATCGGCTCCAGAAGGGCAGGACCCGCTTGTTTCACAGCCATTTTAAACACCTGTTTGGCGCAGATCTCAAATGCCACAGGCTTCGAATCCACAGGATGCTCTTTGCCATCAAAGACAGCGACCCTCACGTTGACTACCGGATATCCAGCCAACACTCCTTCCTCCATCACGGACTTCACACCCTTCTCAATGGCCGGCATGTAGTTTCTAGATATGGCTCCCCCGAAAACTTCGTTCACGAATTCAAACTCTTCCTCCTGGAGGGGTTCCACGCGCATATGGACTTCCGCAAATTGACCCGCACCGCCGGACTGTTTCTTATGACGGTATTGAGCAGCCCCTGTCTTTGTGATCGTTTCCTGGTAAGGAACCTTGGGGACAGTCGTTTCCAATTCCGTCTGGAACAGGGTTTTCGCTTTCCGGATGGCAACGTCAATATGCTGATCTCCCATCCCTTCCAGGATCGTTTCCTTTGTAGTCGTATCCTGCCGCCAGGAAAGGGTCATATCCTCTTCACATAACCGGGTCAGAGTGGGACTGAGTTTTGCGGAATCCGCCTGGGTTTTTGGATTCACAGCCACCCGGAAAGGAGCGTTAGGATATTCCGGAACCGGCAGGTTGATCGGGTGTTCTTTCTCCCCCAGGGTGTGGCCCGTGGAGGTGACATTCAGCTTGGGTACAGCTGCGATATCACCCGCGTGCACAGTGGGCACTTCCAGGTGATCATTCCCCCGCATAATCGAGATGTTTCCCAGGCGTTCTTCTTCATCCATGTCATGATTCCAAACACGGCTGTCCTCATTGATCACGCCCGAGTAAACATGAAAATAGGTCATTTTTCCAACATAAGGATCGGCGGTTGTTTTCCATACATACGCTGCCAGAGGACCTGCATCTGATGCAGGTAACTCCTCTTCACCCTGGGGCCCCTCGGCCTCAGCTGGCGGCGCTTCTTCCGGAGAAGGCAGAAGGCTGATCATGGACTCCAACAAGGGAACCAATCCGATTTGAGAGGTGGCTGAAGTGACCAGTACAGGCACAAAACTCCCTGCTTTAATGCCCTCTTTAAGACCGGAAAGAACCTCCTCTTTAGTGAGTTCTTCGCCTTCCAGGTATTTCATCAATAATTCGTCGTTCCCTTCTGCTGCAGCTTCGATGGCTTCCATCCCCGCGGCCTCTACATCCTCGAGAAACTCATCAGGAATATCCAGCGCTTCTTCCCCAGCCCCTTTGAGCGCTTTTTTATTCAAAAGGTCAAACACTCCCTTGAAATCCCCCTTTTCACCCCACGGGAGTTGAAGCGGGATCAACCGCCTGTCAGATACCTCTCGCATGGAATCCAATGCTTTTTGAAAATTTGCGTTATCCCGGTCCATCATATTGATGACCACAATCCGCGGCAGGTCGAATTTATCGGCATACGACCATGCTAATTCCGTGCCCACCTCCGCCCCTGCCACTGCATCCACGGGAATGACTACGGACTCCACCACCCGCATAGCTGAGATCACCTCACCTACGAAATCAGTGTATCCGGGTGTGTCAAGGATATTGATCTTGTGGTCCTGGAACTCTACAGGGATCACGGACGTAGCAATAGAGATTTCTCGACGCTTTTCTTCCTCCTGATAATCGGAAACAGTTGTCCCGTTGTTAATTTCACCCATTCTCGTGATTGCACCCGTGTAATATAAGAGCGCTTCTGAAAGCATGGTTTTACCGGAGCCGCTGTGGGAAGCAAAGGCTACATTGCGTAAACTTTTTGTGGGATATTCTTTCATGGATTTGGACCTTCCTAGGAAAATTTTATGGGAACGTTTTTATTTTCGCCTGCTGATGCGAAATTCTTACCAAAGATTAACTACAGCCCTACGATTTTATGATATGATGGCTTCCTTGTCAAAGGACTTAAGCTATCTAGCGCGGGTATCCTTTGCCAGTATTTGCCCTCTGCCTCAGCCCAACATAGACCCCAGAAGTTGACATAACCAAGCATCCTTGCCATAATAACCTCGCCATGTACACACCCAGATCCATCCGTATTCGGGGAATCGTCGCCTCCGCTTCTGAAATTCAAAACGAAATACACAGAAAGCGCCGCAGGCTGCCTACCCACGAAAACCACTATTTAACACCCCCATCGCCTTTTCTCCCCATTTTCAAAGACATCCAGAACAGGGCAAATCTCATATCAGCTGAGCTTGAACGAAAAGGGGGAACCGCTGCGAATTTACCAGTCCGTTCCCGAAGAGCCTATCAATGGTTAGCCTTTTTAGGAAAACCAGATCCATTCTGCACTCACCTACAAACACTGCATGTTCTATATCAAATGGAAAAAGCCTGCCCACGCCCCCCCTTCCTTTCTGGGAAAAAATCGAGTATCCGTCTTTTCCATATCAGCCCCCTGTTCCGTTTTCGGGTCCAAAATGGCACCTTTAACCTCACAGCAGGGGAAAGTTTCATTGGTGCAGAGCCCAGGGTTTTAAGATCTCTTATCCAGCTTTGTTATCAGGATAATGAAAAACAAGCGAAAAAAGTGGTCTATGATTTTACACGGAGGAACCTGTATACCGAAATCAGGGAAAAATTAGAATACCTCGCCATCCCCTTAAATGCGACCACAAAAGGCGAACATAAAGACCTCTTGCCCGTTTTTAATCATATAAATAAAACCTATTTTAATGACAACTTAAATCAACCTCATCTGGTGTGGAGTGATAGGAAAACATTCCGAAAATTCGGGCACTATCAATTTGAAACGGATTCCATCATGATCAGCCGCAGCCTGGATGATCCGGATCTGCCCGCTTATGCGCTTGGCTACGTGATGTACCACGAGTTGTTGCATAAAGATTTGGGGTACAGGCAGGTGAATGGGCGCCGATATTCCCATACAGAATCCTTCCGGGAAAGAGAAAAGTTGTTCAAGGAGTATAACAAGGCGCAAGCGGTCCTTGAACATCTCTCCAGAAAAAACTCCTAGCTGGGGATATGCTGGTTTCTCCAAGAAATGAACGAGAGCTACTCGAAGATGCTGGATGAATGCTTGTAGGCGCACGAACAAGCAAAGCAAATCTGATTTCCCACAGGCTGACTTCATTCCCAGCAGAAATCAGGTATTTATTTTTGTTCGGGATTCCGGATTTCACTTAGAAATTCTTGGATTTCTCCCTCCATTTCAGACAAGGTATTGTCCGAAACTGAAAACCAGGTAATCTCAGGATCGTCTTTCTGGAACCAATTGGCCTGTTTTCTGACATAGGAATGGGAGCGGCTTTCCATTTGCCTGACAGCTTCATCCAAAGTTATCACACCCTTAAGATAGTGGATGATCTGGCGGTACCCAATGGCGGACAGGGGAGGAAGGTCCGGATCATAGCCTTCTTTCAGCAATCGCTTCACTTCTTCCACGAATCCCGCTTCCAGCATGGCTTGAATCCGATCGTCAATCCGCTGATACAATTCCTCCCGCGGACGGGTTAAACCCAGTTTTAATTCCCGAAATGGGGTGGGCCCTTTTCCCTTTTGTACCGAAAACTTTTCACCTGATATGAATATGACCTCTAGTGCTCGGATCATGCGCCTCAGATTGGGACCATCAATTCTTTTTGCAGCCTGGGGATCAAGCGTTTCCAATCGTTTTCTGATCCCATCGACCCCAACCTCCTCCGCCCATCCACGGAGCACCTCGCGCAACCCAGGATCAGGCTTGACGCTTGGTATGCGCCAGCCTTCGAGCAGGGCTTCAATGTACTGCCCTGTGCCCCCTACCAGAAAAGGTAGTTTTCCCCGTTGATATATATCCCGGATAACTTTTTTCGCCTCCTGAAGATAAATGGCCAGATTCCAGACCTGGTCGGGGTCCGCGACATCGATCAAATGGTGAGGAACACGATCCCTTTCTTCCTGAGAAGGTTTTGCCGTACCGATATCCATTCCCCGGTAAAACAAACGGGAATCCGCGGAGACGATTTCGCCCTCCAACCTCTCCGCGAGCTGGATGGAGATCTCTGTTTTGCCCACCGCAGTAGGGCCAAGGATGACAATCAATGGGATATGCTTCTTCATTTTCTCAGTCATGAGAATACATTCTTAAAATGATTAATTTCCGTTTTTTGCTGGGAAGCGTGGCGCTCAACAGAGATAACATCCACCCGCCAGTGATCGCTTCGCCGGGGGTGTTTTTGTAAATAAGCCCCAGCTGAAGCTAAGATGTGTTCCTTTTTTTGGTCATTAACAGCCTCTTCGGGATACCCAAATGCCCGCGAAGATCTCGTTTTAACTTCGACGAAAACCGTGATTTTCGAGCCCTGATCCATGAGCTCAGCAATGATATCAATCTCTCCCCGCCGGGAATACACATTTCGATCAAGGATCCGATACCCCCTCTCGATCAGGTAATCAACCGCCATATCTTCTCCCCATTTCCCGAATTCTTTACGCGTATCCATCTATTTTGTTCTCTTTTAGCAGCTCATTGAGATGGGTGGTTTGGCTTATAATGTAGTTTAGCATACGCTGAGGCAAGGAAAAGCTGCATCATCCCGATTCGTTTTCTTCATATTTAGAGAAATAAAATGATGGCCCCAAAGAAAAAGCCCATCCCCACCCTTGACAACCTTAGTTTTTTGGTCGCGATAATCCTTTTAGCGTATACCTTAACACACTTCGTGAGCATCCCCTCCCTGGATTTGGAACTGCGTCTGATTGGGATCTATCTCCCTTTAACCATTAATTTTTCCTTGATCGTTTCCTTTCTTGTAGCAGGTTTAGCGACTTCCGGAACCGTTTGGATACTCCAAGAACATCCCGAGATCCACCCGGGCGACTCCACACTTGAACATTGGTTATTACCTGGTTTGACCGCTCTGATCCTTATGTTAGTCATCGAGCAGTTCCCGTTTGGCTTGATCTGGTGGGTCGCCGCTTTCCTGGGTGGTTTCCTCCTCATGATGGTGCTTCTGGCAGAATATATCGCTGTCGATCCTGAAAACGATTATTACCATCTTGCGGAAATGGGGATCACCACCCTTTCCCTGGCATTTTTCTTTATTTTATCGATCGCCCTCCATGCGGAAGAAATCCGTTTACTGATCCGGGTCCCCTTCCTTGGCCTTGCGGCGGGGCTTGTTTTTCTGCGCATCCTTCATGTGAGATTGAGAGGCAGCTGGATCCTTGTCCCCGCTCTTATCGCTTCCATTGTTATAGGTCAATTATCAGCCGCTTTCCATTATTGGCCCATGAACTCCATATCTTTCGGTATTACTTTGCTCGGTCCCTTATACGCGCTGATTGAATTTGGTGAACTACACAGCAAAAACGCTTCCCGGCTCCCACTTCAAGCGTATCTCTTCCCCGGATTTCTCGTTATACTTTCCTGGATCGTTGCCTTCCTCATCTAAGATTCGTTTCACTTTCATCATTTTCGTGTTAATACAATTGCCTTGATTTTGACGTGATTGCAAGGAGAATGTTTACATGAATATTTGGGTTTTGTTCGGTCTCATATTATTAAGCTATCTCTTGGGCTCCATTCCCTGGGGTTATATGGTGGTAAAAGTGACCACAGGAAAAGATGTACGGAAGATTGAAAGCGGCCGCACCGGAGGCACAAATGCCATGCGGGCCGCAAATTTCAGCGCGGGGTTGTTGGCTTCCATGTTGGACATATTAAAGAGCGCGGTTACCGTCTGGCTGGCAAAGGCGATCGCCCCTGACCAACCCTGGGTACACATCATCCCCCCAATTTTTGCAATCCTGGGTCATAATTACTCACTCTTTCTGATCGAGAAAGATGAGCATGGAAAAATTAGCATGTACGGCGGAGCAGGTGGAGCTCCTGCTGCAGGAGGAGCTATTGGATTATGGTGGCCCAGCGTTTTTATCCTTCTCCCCCTGGGCGCTCTGATCATCCTCGGGATCGGTTACGCATCCATCGCCACCATGTCATTTCCCGTGATAGCGATCCTGATCTTCCTTTATCGATCCCTTCGCTTCGGCTCCCCCTGGGAATACCTCCTTTTTGGGTTCCTGGCTGAAATCCTCATCCTGTGGGCGTTAAGACCCAACATTCGGCGCTTAATGAAAGGAACAGAAAGATTGGTAGGATGGCGGGCAAACAGAGAAGAATAAAGGAAATTAAAAAAAACCAGGTTTTAATACAAGGGGGCTTCCTGCCAGAGTCAGCGGCAGATGCTTTTAAGGATTAAATTTTGGATTCAGTAATAGACTGATTCGTCAAATTCTTTAGGTTCTTCATCAAATCTTTCCAGATATAGATGACGCAGGTTTTGTTGATGAATCTCCTCTGCCAATCCATCCAGCATGATCCTGCTTTTACCACATGACTCGATATCATTTTCTTTGAGGATATCCCCCGGAAAATCGTTTTCCGAGGCCTCTTGAACGATCTCCTCGATTTGATCTAAATAATCAATTCGATCTTCTATCCCGCTCTCAATCTCCCCCCGCAAGATGACATCCCCATGCCCCTGGACGACATTTTCCAGAGTCAGTTTTCCAATCTCCTGCAAAGATTCGCGCATCACATCGATATCCCCATCCACAATATGGGGAACAGGCATCCAGACATCACCGGAAAAGAGGACTTCATCCTCAACGATATAAATGCCGATCCCATCCCGACTGTGGCCCGGGAGTGAGATGAACCGCAAGCTTTTATCATCTACGATCAACTCCAACTCACCGTCCTTCATTGTTAAATGAGGTAAGACAATTTGAGTCTTGCGGAAAATGGTATCTTCCTTCCAGGCTTCTTTCAGAGAAGGAACACCATATTCCTTTAAGAAATTCCGGCACAACTCATGACCGATGACCAGTGCTCCCGGAAAAAAACAATTACCCCAACTGTGATCAGCGTGGTAATGCGTGTCAATCACATAACGAACTTTTCGCTCCAACTCATTTTCAATAAAATCTCGGATCGCTAGCGTTTCATCGGGGAAAGCAAGGGTATCGATGACGACAGCCCATTCCTGACCAATGACCGCGCCCGCATTGACTTGCGCGTAAAGATCACTCTGGAAGGTATACACGTTATCTGCAACCCTTTCTCGATGAATCATAGCCGGATATCCTTTTCTGAGAACCCTTCGATTTGCAATGGGTTGAACCAAGAATCAACATCAACCACAGGCAAGAATAGCACAAAGCAAGGTTGAAAGTCAAGAAATTTTAAGGTTGGTGGAGAATCCGCGATTTGTACACCATGCTGGACTCGTGTTCTAACCGAGGTCTATCTTGGCCTACTGAAATCCAAAGGGGAAGGGACTTGAGATACTCAACCCTTTATGACTATGCGTAATATGTTGAGCGCTAAAATGGGCGTTGACGAAGCAGGGGACCCTCGGTATAATCCAGGGTAACTGAATACGTGCTTCCCGAGAGGAGTATACGCTTTAAACCCGCACAGAGAAGGATGGTCATTGGTTGCGAACCACCGGCGGGGTCAACCGTAGAAAGTCGCTCGGTTTGTTTGTCGAAGAAATTTGGTCACCCAAAGAGTAGAACGACACGGCTGCGTCCGTTATCGCGCCATCTTGATCCCTTATAAGGGTCAAGGGCTAAGTGCGCGAGTCAACGATTGACCGCGAACAAAGGTGGTACCACGCTGAGGTGTATCCTTTTCGTCCTTTGAGATGAAAAGGATTTTTTTATTTTTTATCGCTTAGAGGAGGGACCGCACATGCGCCGTCTCACGCTCATCACCAGTTTGTTTTTGATACTCCTTGGAGGCTGTCAAAGTTCTCAAACGACGCCCACTGTGATGACACCCTCCGTCACTCAAACCCCCACCCAAAAATTGACCCCCACAGTGACAAGCACCTCCCCTCCCCCCACATCTCCCGCGCCCACCACCCCTCCCGACACCCTCACGCCCACGCCGGTCTCTCAACAACTGCCTGTACTCACGAAAGGGCAGAGCGTGACCATCACGGAAATACACATGGTGACCACCTCCAAAGGCTGGGCCATCGGACATCAAAAAACAAGCCTCGACCATGTGCTCTACACTGAAGATGGCGGGGAAACCTGGTTTGACCGCTCACCGCCCATAACCATATCTCAATCCACAGAGCAAACCATCCACGCCAAGGGCTTTTTCCTGGATGAAAACCATGGATGGGCAAAGTTCTATCTGGACGCTCCACCACCTCCCCTGGCTCCCCAATACCTGTGGCGCACGACGGACGCCGGGAAGACCTGGCAGATCAGCCAACCTTTGCCGCTGTTAGGGGAAGAATTTTATTTCATCCCCACCGGATTCACGTTCCTTGATCCCGACCAGGGCTGGCTGTTGGTAAACGTCGACTCTGGTATGAGTCACGAATACAGCAGTCTATACACCAGCAAGGACGGAGGGGCTTCCTGGGAACGTATCCTCACGCCTCCCGGGAATGGTTTGCAAATCGCTCGGAACACAGATATGCTCTTTGCTAACGAAAACCTGGGATGGGTGACAAAAGACGCACCGGTCGTTGCCAAAGGCCCCTTTATTGAAAAGACAACGGACGGCGGGTATGCGTGGAATACCTACTTCCTCCCCGCTCCAGAAAACATCACCTTCGATAATGCTGACATCTATTGCAAAACATACAGTCCCGCCTTTACTTCCTCACAAACCAGGCTCTTGCTGCTCAGCTGCCAACACACAGAAAAAGACCAGATCTACCAGTACGTGTACGCCACCACAGACAGTGGTGAAAGCTGGCAGATTTTCCAACTTCCCAGTGAGGTCTTTGAGCTGGAATTCATCGACTTCGAAACGGGATATGCCTTTGGCAAGGACATTTACAAGACGGTCAATGGAGGAGAAGACTGGGAGAAAGTAAAAACGGTCACCTGGGAGGGCCAATTCAGCTTTGTGGACGAGAATCACGGATGGGCTGTGGCCCGCAAAGATGACGATATTTCCCTGGTTTTCACCGAAAATGGCGCCCAAACGTGGCAAATGTTGGAACCCATCATCTCATTAGAAAAGGATCAATAATCATTTCCTTGGCACTACACGGAGAAACGGAAAATATGATGCTTCCCAAAACGTACGACTTTGATTCCACTGAAAAACGAATATATAAGATGTGGGAGGAAAACGGGTATTTCAAACCCTGGAATGACCCCCATGATGAGGACTTTGATCCCGACATCGAAAACTATGTGATCACCATTCCCCCACCCAATGTGACCGGAAAACTCCATCTTGGCCATCCTCTTTTCGTCTCGCTGGAAGATCTCATGATCCGTTACCACCGCATGAAAGGGTACTCCACATTGTGGGTTCCAGGCACGGACCACGCGGGTATCGCGACCCAATTGCAAGTCGAAAAAAAGCTTCGTGAAGAAGGGACCAGCCGGAAAGAAATCGGGCGGGAGAAATTTTTGAAACGCACCTGGCAGTGGAAGGAAGAACACAGCGGGTTGATCACGGAGCAAATCCGGCGCTTAGGGGCATCCTGCGACTGGGATCGGGAGCGTTTCACCATGGACGAAGGGCTCTCAAACGCGGTCCGGGAAGCTTTTGTTCACCTTTACGAAAAAGGCCTGATTTACAGGGGTCCGCGTCTGATCAACTGGTCTCCAGCTTTACAAACAGCTGTCTCGGACCTCGAAGTAGAACACGAAGAGGAAAAGGGCACTTTATATTATTTCAAATACCGCATTGCGGGCAGCGAGGATGACTATATCCCGGTGGCGACCACGCGGCCCGAAACTATCCTGGGGGACGCTGCGGTCGCTGTGCATCCAGAGGATGAGCGTTTTCAAGAGTACGTGGGAAAAAACGCCCTGGTGCCCATATTGGACCGGGAGATCCCGGTGATCGCGGATGACTACGTGGATCTCGACTTTGGCACGGGCGCGCTGAAAATCACCCCGGGGCATGATCCAAACGACTACGAAATCGGGATGCGACACGGGCTTGAAGTGTATTCAATGCTTGATAAAGAAGGCAAAGTGACCGATGTGGGCGGCCCCTACCAGGGTCAGGACCGCTTTGAAGCCCGCAAGAACCTGTGGGAAGACATGCGCAAAGAGGGTTTGGTGATCAGAGAAGAACCGTATGTCCACCAGGTGCCCCGCGCCCAGCGGGGGGGTGAGATCATCGAACCCATGGTCTCCACCCAGTGGTTTGTGGATATTCAACCATTGGCTGAAAAAGCCCTGAAAGCGGTCAAGGAGGGCGAGATCGAAATCGTCCCCGAACGCTTCAAAAAAGTTTATTACAACTGGATGGAGAACATCCACGATTGGTGCATCAGCCGCCAACTATGGTGGGGACACCGCATTCCGGTCTGGTATTGTGCGGATTGCAATCAAATCACGGTCAAACGAGAAGACCCCACCGCATGTGAACACTGCGGGAGCGAGGACATTCAACAGGACCCCGACGTGCTCGATACCTGGTTTTCATCCGGGCTGTGGCCTTTCTCCACCCTGGGTTGGCCCGAAGAGACGCCGGATTACGAATACTTTTACCCCACCACCATGATGGAAACAGGATACGATATCCTCTTCTTCTGGGTGGCGAGGATGATCATGATGGGCCTGGAACTCACCGGGCAGAAACCCTTTTCGACCGTTTATCTGCACGGACTGGTGATGGACAAACACGGCCAAAAGATGAGTAAGACCAAAGGCAATGTGATCGATCCTATCGAGGTCATGGATGAGATGGGCACGGATGCCCTGCGCTTTACGATGCTTGTGGGATCCACACCGGGAAATAATACAAACATCAGTCTGGAAAAAGTCAAGGCCAACCGCAATTTTGCCAACAAGGTTTGGAATGCAGGGCGTTATGTATTGGGTACCCTCCCGGACGCACCCTCTGCGCCCCGTAATGAACCCCATTGGACCCTGGCGGATTCCTGGATTTGGGCCCGTCTGCAACAACTCATCCGGAGCGTTGAACGCCTGTTTGAGAATCATCAATACGGCATTGCCGGAAGGCAAATTTACGACTTCTTCTGGAGCGAGTTTGCGGACTGGTACCTGGAAATCTCCAAGGAACAGATTTCCCGCGGGGGTGACCACGCATATTACACGATTGAAACCCTGATCCGCGTCCTGGACATCTCATTGCGTTTGCTGCACCCCTTCACACCCTATGTGACCGAAGAACTCTGGCAGCACCTCAAAGAAGCGGTCGAGGGCTCCCCTTTTGCAGATCGAGTGGATGACTGGGAAGACGCTTTAATCATCGCTTCCTGGCCTGAAACACGGGAGATGGAAGGCTGGGAGGCTGAGGCAGTCGAAAATTTCGAGTTGATCCAGGAAATGGTGCGCACCATACGTAATGTGCGGGCTGAGAAAAACGTCAAAGACGGACGTCTCATCCCGGCCTTGATCGCATCCACGGAATTTGCACAACTTTTCGAGCAGGAAAAAGAGATCCTGGCAGAACTGGCCCAGCTGGATAAAGATAAAATCGAAATCCGGAAAGAATTGGACGAAAAGCCTGAAGGACATGTGGCACTGGTGGCAGGCCCCGTGGAAATTTACCTGCCGCTTGCGGACCTTGTGGATCCAGAGGAAGAATACAAACGCCTTCAAAATGAACTCGAGCAAGCTGAAGGACAAATTCAACGTCTTGAAAAACTTTTAGCTGGCCCATTTTCGGAAAAAGCCCCCCAGGAGGTCGTGGAAAAAGAAAAAACAAAATTAGATAGTTATCGGGAGAAAGCGACAACAATCCGTGAACAAATTGAGATGCTCAAAAAAGCCTGAAATGTGTTCCTCATAAATTTCAGGCAGGGCAAATCGTAGTTGGAGGTAGTTATGTCTAACAAAGCTCTTTCAAAAAAAGATCTTGAAAAAAGAATAGAGGAACTGAACCAGGACCTGTCAGAGGATTGGATCCTCCAGGACGGAAAATTATATAAAGAGTTCGGATTTTCTGATTTTATAGCTGCATTTGGCTTCATGAGCCAGGTGGCGATCACAGCAGAAAAGATGAATCATCATCCTGAATGGTCCAATGTCTATAACAAGGTGAACGTTCACTTAAGCACGCACGAAGCAAATGGGATCACAGATAAAGATTTCAAATTGGCCCAGAAAATGGAAGGGTTTGTATCCTAAAAGCAGATAGGATAATAAGTGCGTGAGCTGGATGCTTTCCTGTCTGGGTTATACTGTATTTTTAAATTTCAACACGATACAGTAGATAACATTTTTACTCGTCAAAAGAAAGGGTAAACTCCAGGCAAAGTCCAGAAACCGAGGGAGTTAAATGGAGAAGAATCAGGATCAGACCTGGAGATACGATGGGTCGGAAGAGGGGGAGGATTTAATCCTATTCCAATCTCGCTTCGACACTTATGTAAATCGTCGAAACGACCAAACTGTCAAGGCTGTGATCCTGGAAGCACCTGAATGGGTAAACATCGTCGCTTTGACGGGGGATAAAAGGGTGGTCATCGTCCAGCAATACCGCTTTGGTGTGCAGCGCGTGACCTCAGAAATTCCCGCTGGAATTGTTGAAGCTCATGAAACTCCCCGTGAGGCTGCGGTCCGAGAACTCCGGGAGGAAACGGGCTATACTTCAAATCAATGGAGCTCCATGGGGTATGTGGAACCGAACCCGGCTTTTCTGACGAATAAATGTCACCTCTGGCTGGCAAAAGACGCGAAAAGGACACATGAATCCTCTCCGGATGAGGGGGAGAGCATTCGAACATTGGAAATGGATACACAGGAAATTGAAAAAGAGATCAAATCTGGCAGATTAAGACACTCGCTTGCCTTAGCAGCCCTTTCCCGAATCTTGGACGTTTGGCATTTCCGGTAAGGTGAGGAATTTTATCCACCCCGTTGTAAACCTGAGCATGTTTTACCCTCCCACCTTTTCAACCATGAGGTGAGATTCTGAATCGCAGCGAAACAGATATCACAGCTCCGTGTGTTTTAACAGATATGTAAGAGAACGGCGAGGTCCTGGATACCTTTACTGAATATGTCCCCCAGGATCAGGCATGGACTGTCTTTATTCCCTCGTCTTCTTGGCAGTGCTTGCATTCCGCCACGGACGCGCCATTAAGCACGCATAAGCACCCATCACGATCTGGGTGGTGGCAGACATATGTCACGCGGAGTTCACCTCGGCTCTGAGAATAAAATTCATTCAGTTCCACATGCTGGCAAATGCTTTTGATTGGGAAGGACAACCTGGACATGGAAAACTCCTTTCTTTACCTCATCAACGAATAAATTCCTTACCTTACACGCGCATTATATCACGATCTTTTCGAGAAGATATGCGTAGCCAACCCCAGGAAGGCTTCAGCGGCCTCCGCGACCGTCTCTGAGAGTGTAGGATGAGGGTGGATCGTTAAGGCCAGATCCTCCGCGACCGCCCCCATCTCGATTGCGAACACGCCTTCAGCAATCAAGTCCTCTGCACCCCGCCCGGTAACACCCATCCCCAATAGCCGTTTGGAATCAACGTCAAATACCAGTTTGGTGATCCCCTCTCTGGCATCCATGGTCGTGGCCCGTCCAGACGCTGTCCATGGAAAACGCGCAACCTTGACATCATATCCGTTCTCGCGGGCTTCGTCTTCCATCCAGCCGCAATAAGCAATTTGAGGGTCTGTGTACACAACAGCAGGGATAGCCATGACATCGAAAGCTGCGGGTTCTCCCGCAATCACATCTGCGGCTACTTTGCCCTCAAACATCGCCTTATGGGCCAGCATAGGATCACCGACGACATCCCCAATGGCAAAAATTCGGGAGTCCTGGGTCCGGCGCTGTTCATCAACCTGCACAAACCCTTTCTGGTCCACTTTTACATTCGTATTCTCCAATCCGATATCCTCAGAATTTGGTTTCCGGCCTACCGCCACCAAAACCCGGTCAAATTCTTGGACTTTCTCCTCAACTTTCCCCTCCAGAGTGACAACGACTTTTTCGCCTTGCTCCTCTAATGAAGCCACCGTCGTTTTAAGATGGAGGGCTTCAAAATTTTTCTTTACCCGCCTTTTTAAGTATCTGACAAGCGTGCGGTCCACTCCCGGCAAGATGTCATCCAGCATTTCTACCATGGTCACTTTGCTTCCCAGGGCAGCATATGTGGTCCCCATTTCTAACCCAATATACCCACCCCCGATGACAAGCAACCTTTCAGGGATATCTTTCAATTCCAACGCCCCGGCTGAACTCATGATCCGACCCTGGTCTTTGAACTCAACCCCGGGAAGTGACATGGGCTTTGAACCGCTGGCTAAAATTGCGTGCTCAAATTTCACATGGGCGAAATCTGATGTCCCCTGGATGCGCACCTGATTGGAGGATTCAAATACAGCCCGGCCTTCAATGAGCTGCACATCACGCATCTCGGCTAAACTTTCCACGCCGGAAACCAACTGATCCACCACCCCCTGCTTATGTTGGCGCAATTTTTCAAGGTCAATGCCGAAATCGCTGAACATGATCCCCCATTCCCGGGCTTTTATCCCGTCCTCAATGACATGGGCAGCGTCCAATAAGGCTTTCGTGGGGATACATCCCCTTCTCAAACATACTCCCCCCAAGCGCTCTTCAGCGTTAATCAAAGCTACATCCAGACCTAAATCCGCCGCTCGAAAGGCAGCCGAATATCCTCCCGGTCCTCCACCGATCACAGCCACATCTATTTCCAGCGTTTGCTCGCCCATTACCATTTGTGTTCCTCCCTACCAAAAACGATTGCCCTCTTGATTTAACTTCGCGTTTACATCGTGAATAGTAAATTTGCGGGGTTCTTCAAAGATTCTTTGACCACATTCATAAACCTTGCTGCGTCCGCCCCATCTACCACCCGGTGATCAAAAGCCATCATCAAAGGCAGCATATACCGCGGTTCCGTGATCAAATCACCATCCTCATTCTTCCGGATCACAGGCTTCCACTGCGCCCGGGCCATGCCCAGGATTGCCACCTCGGGGAAATTGATGATCGGGAAAAATGACTTTCCTCCCAGGACACCAATATTCGTGATCGAAAAAGTCCCCCCCTGTAAATCATCCAGTGAGGCCTTTCCCTCCCGAGTCCTTTGCGCTAATTCGTATAACTCGATCGATAGTTGGGTAATGCTTTTTTGATCCGCGTCTCTGATCACAGGGACGAGTAACCCTCGTTCCGTGTCCACAGCGACCCCGATATGATAATACTCTTTCAAGATGATCTCTTCTGACTCAGGGTCAAGGCTGGCGTTGAAACGGGGGAACTTTTTTAGGGCAACGATAACCGCTTTCACAGCAAAAACAGTGGGTGTCAGCTTCCCGCCCTGCTCTTCTATTTCCGCTTTATGTTCTTTGCGGAATCTTTCCAGTTCCGTGATATCCACCTCATCCTGATGGTTCACATGGGGTACTTGGGACCAGGACAACGCCATTTGGCGTGCCGTAGCGCGGCGTACAGAACGCAGCGGGACACGTTCTACTTCACCCCACTGGGAAAAGTCGGGCAGCGTGGGCAGGTGACCGCCGGGAATGAACTCGGGCATTCCTTCTGCCGGGGGACGGGCTTCACGTTCGGCAGGTTCTCTCTCACCCTCCGGCTGCTCCGCAAAAGCTCGAACGTCTTCCGAAGTCACCCTCCCCGCATCCCCTGAGGGTGGGACACGTCTGAGATCCACATCTAACTCACGGGCAAGGCGTCTGGTAGCTGGAGAAGCAGGAATGGGACCTTTCCGTTCTTCCTCAGAGGAAACGGGTGTCTTTTTCTCCTCTTCTTCCACAGCTTCAACCTTTTCAGGAGATTCTTTTTCCTCTCTCTCTTTTTCCGCTTCCTCTTGCACTTCTTCTTGATCACCCTCTCCACTGAAGATCATGATCACATCGCCGGTGTTCACGATTTGACCCACTTCAACTTCGATATCAGTGACTTCAGCGGTATAAGGAGAGGGTATTTCAACCGCTGCTTTATCCGTTTCGGCTACCAGAACATTATCCCCCTCTTCCACTTCATCTCCTACTGAAACCAGGACCTCAATGATCTCCGCCTCATGGATACCCTCTCCCAAATCAGGAAGTTCAAATGAACGTGCCATATTTCACCTCATTTTTTTGCAATGCAGACAACCTGCCATTTTCGCAAACTAGACGCTAAGCACTTCTCGTGCTCCCTTGACAATACGATTGGGACCCGGCAAATAAGCGTTCTCATAAGCGAACAAAGGCACAATCACATCATACCCGGTCACTCGCTTGATGGGGGCTTCTAGATACCAGAATGACTTTTCAACCAAGCGTGCCATCAGCTCTGCTCCGGGACCAAAACTTCGCGCCGCCTCGTGGACAATGACCGCCCGACCCGTTTTCCGGACGGATTCTGTGAACGTCTCATCATCAAGAGGTGAGATCGTCAGAACATCAATCACCTCAACGTCCACGCCATCTTCTTCTTCCAGGATATCAGCTGCTTTGAGTGTGGGGCGCATCATCGAACCATAAGAGATCATTGTCAAATCCGACCCTTCCCGGACAACCTGAGATTTTCCAATGGGGAATGTTTCCTCTTCCTCCGGTACCTCCTCTCGAAATGCACGGTAGGACACCTTGGGTTCGAAAAATACAACCGGATCCTCATCTCTGATCGCACTCACTAACAGGGACCGGGCGTTGCGGGGCGTGGAGGGAATAACCATCTTCAGCCCCGGCGTGTGAGCGTAATATGTTTCCCGGCTTTCTGAGTGGTGTTCCAAAGCTCTCACGCCCCCACTGTATGGGGTGCGGAGGACCATGGGCACCGTGAACCCACCCCGGGAGCGCCAACGCATCCGCGCGGCGTGGGATTCCATTTGATGGAAAGCGAGATAAGAAAAACCGGAAAACTGGATCTCAGCCACAGGCCGTAAGCCCAGGATCCCCATGCCTACAGACATGCCTACGATCCCCGACTCGGCGAGAGGCGTATCCATCACCCGTTCTTCACCATATTTATCGATCAAGCCATCCGTGACGCGAAAGACGCCGCCATCAACCCCCACATCTTCGCCGAGGATGATCACCCGATCATCATTCTTCATCTCTTGTTCAAGCGCTAAGTTCAGAGCCTGCACCATGGTCAGCTTAGCCATTTCTCGCCTCCTCCAGTTCTTCTTTAAATTCCTCTCGTTGTTCCTTTATGTTTGGAGGCATTTCAGCATACATATGATCAAACATGGATAATTCTTCGTCCTCCAATTCCTTCATTCTGCTCTCAGCTGCATCAACCGCTTTTTGAATTTGTTCTTTGACTTCTTCTTCCAGAGTCTGGATATCATCGTCCGTAAGCAAGTCTTTCATTTTCAAATAATTCTGGAATCGCGGCAGAGGATCTCTTTTCTGCCATTTTTCAACTTCCTCATCCTCACGATATTTGGTGGGGTCATCTGCCGTCGTGTGCACAGAAAGCCGGTATGTCACGGCTTCAATAAAAGTGGGACCGCCGCCTTCACGAGCCCGTTTTACGGCTTCCTCTGCGGCTGCATACACGGCCAGGATATCATTTCCGTCCACCTGCAGCCCAGGGATACCATAGGCAACTGCTTTCTGGGCGATGGTTTCTGAATTCGTTTGTTTACTGCGGGGGACTGAAATCGCCCACTGGTTGTTCTGACAGACGAAAATCGTCGGCGTTTGGAAAACCCCGGCCATATTCAAGGCCTCATGAAAGTCACCCTCCGAGGTGGCGCCGTCCCCAAAGAAGGTGACCACCACATCGTCTTTTTCCTGATATTTGAGCCCGTAGCCCAAACCGACAGCATGCAGGGGTTGGGTTCCTACAGGGACAGCCACAGGCAAATCCGTGTGTCCTTCTGGTAATTCGTTTCCCTGGTAAAAACCACCATACACCAGGAGGATGTTTTCCATTGGCGTCCCTCTCCAAAGAGAAGCCCCTGCTTCACGGAAGGAAGGGACCATCCAATCTGAAGATCGCAAAGCTGCTACAATACCCAGCTGGGAAGCTTCCTGTCCTTTGATGGGAGCGAACGTGCCAATCCGACCCATTCTCTGTAATTTGAGCATCCGTTCATCAAACCGTCGGCTTAACAGCATGGAATGATGAAGGTCCAGCAACAGGTCCTCTGACATTTTGGGTTCAAGCTTCTCATCTAAATTTCCATCCTCATCGAGGATCGATAGATATTCAATATTGTCGGGGAGATCTACCTTTTTTCTAGGCATGCGTTCCTTCTCCTTTGAAAATCTCAAAAATACACTACTTTATTTACGATGAATTAATCCAATCCATTCTAACATATATTTCAAATTGACTACGAAGTGAGCATTTAAAAAGTTGGTTAGAATTGAGCCCACTTTTCTCATTTGCTTCAGGATAGATCCGATTTCAAACAGTTCCTTAATTACCCAAACGAGAGCGTAATCTCATGCCTGACCTCAACTGAAAAATCTCAATCCATAGGGAGCAGGGCGATCCACTACAGGTAGGCTAAAAATTCCAGGGCCATGAACCTATCCACCTAAGCGTCTTTTCCGGATTCTGTCATCCGTTCTGGATCAAGGATCACGTCCAGCTCCTCGGATGAAAATTCATCTAATTCCTCGGCTGCTTCACGAATCGTCAGCCCCCGCCGATGTGCATCTCTACTCAATTGGGCTGCCCTTTCGTGTCCGATGTAAGGGACCAAAGCGGTCACCAAGCTAAGATTCCGCCTGACTTCCCTCTGGCACCTGTCACGGTTGACTTTAATATTTAACACCAGGCCGTCCACGAACGCCTCCAAAGCGTTCGCCAGCCAGGTTACGGAAGAAAGGAAGTGGAAGGCAAAAAGAGGGACCATCATGTTGAGTTCAAAATAAGATCCCAGCCCTGCCAGGGTCATGGTGTAATCATTGCTGATCACCTGCGCCGCCACTTGAATCAGGGACTCCGCCAGGACGGGATTGTTCTTCCCGGGCATGATGGAGGATCCAGGCTGAACCTCAGGTAGTGATAATTCACCCAAACCGCTCCGCGGCCCTGAACCCAGCCAGCGGATGTCATTCGCGATCTTTGTCACACTGACCGCGATCACCTTCAACTGCCCGGAAGCGTTGACAAGCGCATCCCTGGCCGCGTTTGCTTCAAAATGGTTTTCCGCTTCCCTGAATCGTTCTTGCAGCGCTTGATTTAAATGACCGATTGCTTTTTCAGGAAAAGCAGGGGGGGCGTTTAAACCCGTGCCTACCGCTGTTCCTCCCAGCGGAAGTTCCCGGAGCATTTCCACTGCTTTCCGCGCCCGTTCCACTCCCTTCTCCGCCTGCGAAGCGTACCCGCTGAATTCTTGCCCCAGGCGGATTGGTACTGCATCCTGCAGATGCGTCCGGCCCGATTTCACAATATCATCGAATTCCTCAGCTTTGTCCGCTAAAGCTGATTGTAGTTTTTCAAGTGCAGGAATCAACTTCTCTCTCAAAGACAAAACCCCAGCGACATGAATCGTGCTGGGGATGACATCATTGCTGGATTGGCTCATGTTGACATGATCGTTGGGATGAATAGGATCATAGCTTCCCAATTCTCCCCCCAACAGCTGATTGGCCCGGTTGGCGATCACTTCATTCGCGTTCATATTCGTTGATGTCCCGGAACCCGTTTGAAAAATATCAAGAGGGAATTGATTGTCCCATTTTCCCTTGATAATTTCTTGACAAGCGCTCTGGATGGCCTGGGCGCGGGTTTCATCCAGCTTTCCCAGTTCCAGGTTAGCCTGAACCGCAGCTTGCTTTACATGTCCCAGACACCGGAGGAACGTTCGCCCGAAACGCAGCCCTGAGATGGGAAAATTCTCAATTGCCCGTTGAGTCTGGGCACCCCACAAAACGTCCGTAGGGATCTCCACAGCGCCCAGGCTATCTTCTTCCCTGCGCATACCTACTCCTCATCCTGCACCGGTTCCACATCCGCGTCCGCTTTATTTATTCCCAGAAGATCCAAGACTTCTTCCCCGGGGATTTCTTCCACTTCAAGTAAACGTTCAACGATCTTTTCCAACCCCTCTTGATGCTCTTCCAATGTCCCCTTCGCCCGGTTAAAGGCCTGGTTGAGAATGGATTTGACCTCTTTATCCACTTCCCGGGCGGTGCTTTCGCTGTAATCTCGCTGCTTTGCGATCTCTTCCCCCAGGAAGACCTGCTGCTCTCCTCCCCCGCCGAGGGCAACATTTTTAAACTTCTCGCTCATCCCCCAATCGAGGACCATTTTCCGGACCATCTTTTTCGCCTGTTTAAGGTCATTCTCAGCACCGCTGGTCGCTGTCTCAAAGACAAGCTCCTCTGCTGCACGACCTCCCATCATCACTGCCAATCTATCCAGCATGTACTCTTTATTGTACAGGTAACGATCCTTCTCCGGCAGCTGTTGCGTGACCCCCATGGCTTTGCCTCTGGGGACAATGGTCACTTTATGGATGGGATCCGCGTCGGGAAGGACCGCAGCTACCACAGCGTGTCCGGCTTCGTGATAGGCAAGAAAACGACATTCCTCATCGGTGAGAGCCAGGCTTTCCCGCTTGAGACCCATTAAAACCTTGTCCCGGGCCTCCTCTATATCATCCATTTCAATTTCGTCTTTATCTTTTCTGGCCGCTAACAGCGCAGCTTCGTTGAGCACATTTTCCAGATCCGCGCCGCTGAATCCAGGAGTACCGCGGGCAAGTTTCTCCAGGTCAACATTATCAGCAAGAGGTTTATCCACCGAGTGGATTTCCAGGATCGCCTCCCTGTCTTTCATGGTAGGCATGTTCACGGTGATGCGGCGGTCAAATCGACCCGGTCTCAACAAAGCAGGATCCAAGATATCGGGGCGATTGGTAGCGCCCATGACGATCACATTCGTGTTGGGTTCAAAACCGTCCAATTCAGACAGCAGTTGGTTTAAGGTCTGCTCCCTCTCGTCATGTCCCCCTCCCAGCCCTGCCCCCCTTCGCCTGCCAATGGAATCCAACTCGTCGATAAAAACTATACTGGGGGAAGTCTGTTTTGCCTGCTGGAACAAATCCCGAACCCGTGAGGCGCCCACACCAACGAACATCTCCATAAAATCTGAACCAGTGATGTTAAAGAATGGGACATCAGCCTCTCCAGCTACCGCCCTGGCAAGCAGGGTCTTGCCCGTTCCCGGGGGCCCAACCAACAGCACACCCAGGGGGATTTCACCCCCTAACCGCTCAAACTTCTGGGGATTTTTTAGAAATGCGATCACCTCTTGCAATTCACGCTTGGCGCTTCGACATCCCGCAACGTCGTCAAAGGTCGTTCGCTGGTCATCCCGCTGGTAACGTTTTGCTCCACTCTGCCTCATATTGAAAATAGCTTGACCCTGACCTTGCATGCGTTGGAAAATCATATATCCAATGCCAATCAGGAATACAAATGGAAGGACATTAATCAGGATGGTCCACCAATTGATATCTGACTGCGGTTGCACGGTAACCTCAACTTCCTTTTCAAGAAGCAAGGGCATCAATTGCTCATCACCGATCTCCGGGATGTAGGTGGTAAAGTCGGTGAAGGTTTCGGGGTCGCTGTCTTCCGTTTCCGGATCCAAAGAGACAGGTGATTTCATCTTTCCGGTAACTTCGACCCCCGAAATCGTCACCTGCTCTACATTCCCATCTCGGACATGACTTAAAAATCTGCTGTAACTGATCTGCGCCCCGTTGTTCTGCCACATCGTGTACAGCCAGGGCGCCAGGATGATTAAAAATAAGATGATAAGCGTTCGGATATTGATCCCAAACCTTCTTTTTGGTTTTTGTGTTTCTTTGTCTTGATTCCGCTTTTTTGGTTGATTACCTGGAAACATATCTTCTAAAAAACTCTCCCTTCCAATACATAAGAAAACTTAATAAAAGCAACTTTGTATCTGACAACCGGGTCTCTTTCAGAATAGTATAGGTCAAACGATAGGGCTTCGATAGGTACCTATAGAGGAAATAATAAAACGCTTATAATTGCTGGAAAGAATCTCTCCCTTGCTATGAAGGGGTTTTTCCAAATATTCGCTGCACAGCAAAGATCAAAAAAAGATATCCCCCAGAGAATGCCCTTACCTTTCAATTCCAGTCCTGAGGAGGAAATCATGTTCGGTCCCATCCTTCAACGTCAAAGGACCGATACACCTTAAGTCGATTCAACGCTGAAAAGTTGACTGTGGATCATGAGTTGCTTTTGTGCTTTGCGGATGATCTCTCGGGCCAGTAACTTTACATCATCCCGAGAGTGAAAATCATCCAGTGTCAGCGGAGAACTAAAGGATACTTCTGGCTTGAGCAGGAACTCACCCGGAGAGAGCATCTGGCGAATCCCCTGGAAAAATTCTGCAATCCGCTGTTTGTCCTGTCTCTTTCTGCGAAATAACGTCAGGGGATGTCTGGTAAAGAAGGGAGCAAGGATCCCACTCACAATGGTGATGGCCAATTTTGTCTCAGGGACTTTCTCCAAAAACAAACCCAAGCTGGATGACCAATTTTCAATTTCCTGAACGGCGCCCGGCATATGGGCAGGGTCTGGATCGATTCTACCCCGGGCAAACACCAACAAAGCCCCGCCCGCTTTGAGATGGCGCAGGGCAGATCGAAAAACCGTCATCCGGACATGAGAGTCCGGGTTTGAAAAGATCATATGCTGGCAAACATGAGGCAGCTTTTTCAAAAAGGGGATCCCGGAGGAGATGATTTTTAAATCATTACGCGGGATAGTTGCCGCAATCACAAGGGCGTCATAAGCGCCGGGATGATTGGATGCGATCAAGAGAGGTCCCTGCTCCGGAATCTGCTCAGCACCGAAGACATTTACATCCTTCACAAAATTAGGTAGGATCCAACGAGCTGCTTCACGAAAACCCTCTTCCGCTATGATCTGGTCAAATGTGGATGAGATGGATGAAAAACGGTGAAAAGGTCTCCAGACCCAGGGAGTAAAAATTTTTTCCACCCAACCACCAGAGGAGAACCCCAGCGCTGAGAACATTTCCCTCACTAAATCCGATGTTAATTGGTCGACTTTCTTTTTCTGATCCATTTCCATTTCCACAAGGAGCAAAATTTTCTGAGCCCGTCAAATACCCCTCATCTGAATTATACATAAAAATCCTTCTCTGTGTACCACCGGGAGGGAGAACCCCTTCCTCCTTTACAATCTGCTTAGAAAGGCCCCCGGGAAATGTTTTTTTCGTTACAATCAGAACAAAGGATCCGCGTCTTCACCTAGGAGAAAAGATGTCCCCACATCAAAGAGAGCTTGGCTATCCCAAAAATATCGCGCTCATCGCGCATGATAATAAAAAAGATGACCTTGTAGAATGGGTAGATTACAACCGGGAACTGCTTAAGAAACACAAACTTTATGCAACAGGGACAACCGGCTACATATTATCTGAGTTGTTAGAGCTGGATATTCACCGCATGCAAAGTGGTCCTCTCGGTGGAGACTTGCAAATTGGCGCAAAAATAGCCGAAGGTGAGATCGACATCCTGATATTTTTCTGGGACCCGCTAGAAGCTCAACCCCATGACCCCGACATAAAAGCCCTTCTCCGTCTTTCCGTGGTCTGGAATATTCCCGTAGCCATGAATAGGACCACAGCGGACTTCATATTTTCCTCTCCCCTCATGGAAAGTGAATACGAGCGCCTTGCCCCCGATTACGAAGAATACCGAGAAGAGATGGAAAAGAAGCTCAAGAAATTCACCCAGGATTAAAAGCCAACCTGCTGAACGGACACGCTCCGCTCAAAGACGGGAAAGATCCTAACGTTCTCTCCCTGCATGCTAGGGACCGGGTGGAATTCACGTAGACAGATCCAGGCCGTTTGGACCACCCCCAAAATTAAACTTGAGCGAGGGCCACTCCTGCCCCCTGCAAAAATCTGCGAGACAGGTCATCCGGATACTCATTATCATAGACAATGCGCACAATTCCCGCGTTTATAATCATTTTTGCGCACAAAAAACAAGGCTGATGGGTGACATAAATAGATGCTCCCCCTGTTGATACACCATGGAGTGCTGCCTGGATGATGGCATTTTGTTCTGCATGGAGGGTTCGAATACAATGACCGTTATCCATTAAACACCCCACTTCTGTGCAGTGAGGTAACCCACTGGGGCTCCCATTGTATCCGGTGGTGATAATTCTTCTGTTCTTGACGATCACAGCCCCCACCTGCGCTCGTTTGCACGTGCTTCGGTTGGCCACCTCATGGGCGATTCCCAAAAAATACTCATCCCAGCTGGGTCTGGCTTTTACCACATCACCTGTGTGTTTTCCCATTTATCTGCACCCTGTCCTTCGAATATCTGTGGTTTGTTAATAAGCAGATTCACAAACGATCCTGTTGCATCAACACTCGCTGTATCCGCAAGCATAACATTTCCGGCAGCCTTCCTCATTTACAAGAGCTGCCTGGCCGCATTCAGGGCACAAATCACCCACTTTAAATTGGATATTGGATGGTTTTCGAGGAGGTGTCTGAGTTACTTTTTCCTCCCAGCCCTCTCCTGTATTTTCCAAATATTCGCGCAGCGCTTGTGCGACACCATCCGGCAAGGATCGTACTCGATTCGCGCCAAACCCAAGCGGGCGACGCCCGCCAATCCCAGAATACTGCCGGATGACCTCTTCCAGACGTTCCCGGGGAGGGATGGGTGATGACATCCGGAGAATGTAGGACAAAGACCGCCCAATTGCCTCTGAAACCGCTGCTGTATCGGAACCTGCTTTTGCGGTGTTCACAAAAACCTCAAACGGTTGGCGATCTCCATTTTCATTGATGGTCACGAACGTTTTTCCCAGGGGTGTCTGGATGCTGTAGGTATATCCCTCCAGATGCCGTGGGCGGGGTTTTTTAGATTTCTGCCAGGTCGCTGTATAATTTTTTTCTGACCCATGTTCTTGTACCTCACCCTCAGATCCTTCCGCTGTAGATTTCGTTTCCAGGACCACTTTTTCACGGGACCCTGTGACATAAACCGTGATACCCTTGCATTCCAATTCCCAAGCCAGTTTATAGGCTTGCGCCACATCCATTGGCGTAGCAAAAGCAGGAAAATTGATCGTTTTGGAAATGCTGTTATCCACAAAGGCTTGTAAAGCAGCCTGCATGCGCACATGTTCTTCCGCGGGTATATCAGACGAAACCACAAATACCCTCCGGACATCTTCCGGGACCTCGTCAATTTCCTGGCAGCTCCCTTGGGTGAGGATTTGACTGATGATCTCTGCCTTCGTGTCTTCCGCTACTTCCGTTTGATCTAACGCCTTTTCAAATAGAGGACTTGTATATGCTAAATTTAATTCCTCCCCCTCCTCTACTACATGCCGTGTATACGCCAGAGCGAAAACCGGTTCGCATCCATATCCTTCACAGCCCGCGACGGTGGCGATGGTTCCTGTGGGAGCCACAGTGGTTTGAGCTGCATTGCGAATGCCGTGCTCTTTGATGCCTTGGGTTATCTCCTCCCAATTCAGATCCGGACGTCCCCAATCGTTTTCATAAGGAAAGAGAGGTCGGGGGGGGCTCCACTGAAGATGATCAGGATTGTAAATACTGTTCCCAATACCCGGGAAAGGTCCTCGTTCCTCTGCCAAAGATATGCTGGCCTTCATGGCATGATAGCGGATGAACTCCATCATTTGGGCAGCGAACTCCTGGCCTTCCTTTGACCCGTAACGAACGCCCGCAGTGTACATAAGATCCGCAAGCCCCATGATGCCCAGCCCAATGCGGCGGGCTCTCTTTGCAGCCCTTTCTAATTCAGGTATTGCGGGTACATAGGCATTGGCATCGACCACATCATCCAAGAAACGGGTCGCGATCTGCACGCTCTCGCGAAGTTTACCCCAATCCGGGCTCCCATCATCCTTCACATGACGGCTGAGGTTGACGGACCCCAGGCAGCAGTTTTCATAGGGCGCTAAAAACTGTTCCCCACAAGGATTGGTCGCCTCTAAGGAATATTCTTCAGGCATAGGATTGTCCTGGTTTGCCGTGTCCAGGAAAAGCATGCCAGGTTCCCCATTGTGGTGGGCTTGATGGACGATTTTGTCAAACAGATCCCGGGCGCGAACCCGATCATGGACGATGATTGGTATCCCCGCTTCCCGGGCTTCTTCGATTGTGCCGTTAAATTGGCGGTAATGCGGGTCCTTTACATCAGGAAAACGAAGCTCCCAATCCTGATCGTTTACGACCGCCTCCATAAATTCATCTGTGATACCTACAGAGATGTTGAAATTAGTGATTGCAGTTTCATCCGTTTTACAGGTGATGAAATCCTCAACATCCGGGTGGTCCACCCGGAGAACAGCCATATTCGCCCCCCTTCTTGTCCCCCCTTGAGCGATCTCCCCAAACGCTTTATCGTAAACTTTTAAGAATCCCACTGGACCAGTTGCATGTCCAGAGGACGCTTTAATGAGAGAGTTTTTCGGCCTCAAACGGGAAAAGGAAAAGCCGTTCCCTCCTCCTGTTTGTTGAATGAGCGCTGCATTCCTTAACGTCTGAAAGATCCCATCATCCCACCGTCCCATGTCATCACTGATGGGCAGTACAAAACAAGCGGCCAGCTGTCCAAGAGGGGTGCCTGCTCCAGTAAAGGTTGGCGAGTTAGGCAGGAACCGTTTCGAAGCGATCAGATTATGAAACTGCTTTGCGACTTGAATAATTTCTTCTTCTTCAATATCCTCTACTTTTGCCACGTGAAAGGCAACCCGCCAAAACGTTTCTTTCACTGTTTCAACAGGCTTGCCTTCTTCCCCCTTTCTCAAGTATCTACGTTTGAAAACCTCTAAAGAATTTCTGGATAAGTGAACATCCTGTGTACCCTTGGGGAGGGGAGGAGTTGGCTTTAATCCAACCTTTTTACTTTGCAGCTTCACGTCCATCACCTTTCTCAACTCCTTTCCGTTGGAAATCGAATGTGTTGTATGTGTTTCACTGATCCCTAACACAGCTTTAAGAAAAAAACCCCCACATATACGGGTATCGGCACCTGTGTACCTTATATCTGGTTAAGTGTGGGTATTCTAGCATACCCATATACACTTATCAAGCCGTCAATCCATCCAGGAACCTTAATATTTTCCATGATTTAAGGTTCTCGAAGTAAACGCCCAAAACTGAAGTATGGATCATGGATCGGAGCGTGATCTCCCCCATCTCTCCGGATAAATGTTTTACAATGGTAAGGAGCTAGAGTTCACAGAGATACGAAAGAAAAACAGCCTGATACACACACCTTCGGATAAGATCATCAGCTAACAATAACCAAAAGAGGAAACTATGGCAGCAAATAAAAGTTTATCCACCCTTGACCTTGGCTTCCAGGGAAAAGAAAAAGCGATCGCTTCCTATCTCATTCCCCACGCCCAAGGTGGAATTCTCATAGAGTGTGGTCCGGGATCGACGCAAGAGACACTTCAATCCCAATTAAGCGAACACCAGATGTCCGTGGAAGATATCAGCGATGTCCTGCTCACCCACATCCATTTGGATCATGCGGGTGCTGCAGGTTGGTTAGCCGAAAAGGGCGCCCGGATCCACGTTCATCACATTGGAGCCCCTCACATGATAGATCCGGAAAGGCTGCTTGACAGCGCTGAGCGAATATATGGAGACCAAATGGATTCCCTGTGGGGTACATTTCTTCCCGTACCTGAAAAGAAGATTTCTGTGCTTCATGATGGTGATGAGATCGAGATAGGCGACCACATTTTTCGTGCAGTTGATACCCCGGGACACGCCTATCATCACATGGCTTATCTCTGGGAAGATATTTGCTTCTCCGGGGATGTCGGGGGCGTTCGCATCTCCACCCCCGGCCCCAAACACCTCCGTATTCCCATGCCTCCCCCCAGCTTGCACCTCCAAAAATGGAGAACGTCGATAAGGAAGCTGCAAGAGATGCAGTTCTCCAGCATCGCCTGTACACATTTTGGCATTTTTCACGATGTGGAATGGCACTTAAACGCTGTGCTAAGGGAAATTGAGGCGGCGGAAAAATGGATCCAGGAAACGATGTCTGAAGATATCTCACTGGAAAGTCTGCGGGAGGAATTTGTCTCATGGGCAATGAAGCGCTCAGTCTCCTCGGGGATGAAAGAGACATGGCTGACATCCTACGAGAAAGCTAACCCATCCGCTATGTCTGCAGATGGATTATTTCGCTATTGGAAGAAACACATCCAGGGAAACTGACCCGCAGCTCCATCTGCAACTTTCCTGTATTTTTTCCGTATACATTATTGAAAACGTTCAAGATATAACAAAATTCATTAAGGTCTAAAAGGAGTTTCCAATATGAAAACAAAACGGAAATTATTAATGTTCATCCTCGCGTTTGTTTTGTTATCCGGCGTCGGATTTGGACTCGTCGGGACCGCCAAAGCAGTCGAATTCGATAATGACGGCACCATCTCTTCAGAAGAAGTCATTGACGATGACCTTTTTATCGCCAGCGATACGGTGGAAATTAACGGCACTGTCAAGGGCGATGTGTTCGCTGCGGGGGGTCTTGTGAAAGTGAACGGCACCGTTGAAGGCAGTTTAGTTGCGGGTGCTCAAACCGTGATCATCGACGGAACTGTCCAGGGCAGCGTCTATGCAGGCGCCAGCACATTCACGCTGGACGATGGAGCTGCTGTTGAACGAAACGTTTTTTTCGGAGGGTTTAATTTAACTACAGAGGATGGTTCAAGGATCGGCCGCGATCTCCTAGTAGGGGCATATCAGGCGCTGCTATCTGGCCAGATTGAGCGCGATATACAGGCTGGCGTGGGCGCATTAGAAATCAACGGCAGTGTGGGTGGGGATGTGTATGCAGAAGTAGGCAGCCCGGATGACACTCAGCAAACCTTCTTCTTCGGCGGCCCTCCCGGTGTGGATGCCGTTGTCCCCGCAGGCATCCGGATCTCAGAGGCGGCGGAGATTGAAGGGACAGTAACCTATAAGAGTTCAAAAAATCAGTCAGGCGCCATCGAATCCCAACCTGCCCAGGGAGTCACATTTAAATACGAACCGAAACCCGAGGAAAAAGACACCTCGAAGGGCACAGGCGTCAGAGTAGCCACCCTGGTGGGTTCCTGGTTTATCAACCGCCTGCGAATCTTCATTACTTTACTGGTCTTAGGAGCGGCCATCCTCTGGCAGCTGCCTTCGCTTCTCGAGCAGGTGGGCTCCACCGTCAAGAGTAAAACCGGATCCTCCATTGGATGGGGAGTTGTAACGATCATCATCGCCTATGCAGGCGCAGCCATCCTTGCCGGGATCATCATCACAGCTGGCATCTTCTTCGGGGTGGTCACCCTGGGTGGTTTGTCCAAAACGATCTTTGCTGTCGGTTTCTCCAGCCTCGGTCTGGCCTTAGCAGTTTTCGGCCTGCTGGTTTCCTATATCAGTAAGCTTGTCGTCTCGTTCACAGTCGGTGAACTCATACTCAAAAAAGTTGCTCCCAATTACGCCGAACAAGTGGCGTGGCCGCTCATTTTGGGCATCCTCATCTACACATTCCTGAGGGCTATCCCCTTCTTGGGTTGGTGGATTGGCCTTTTAGTCACATTCACCGGTATAGGCGCCATGTGGCTTGTGTACCGAGACCGACAATTCCAGGTGTCAGAATAATCACATTTACCTAGTTTATCCATTGAATAAAACCTGGTTCCTTGACAGGAACCAGGTTTTTTGGCCTAGAAGATTATTCCCCCACTATTTGGATCACGAGCTCCCGGTTTCGTGATCGATTGTCAAAATCAAGAAAGATTATTTGCTGCCATGTCCCCAGGGTCAGGGACTGATCCACAAATGGCACCGTGAAAGACGCTTTCATCAACGCAGCCCTGGCGTGGCTGTGCCCATTCCCATCCCCCCATTTGGCATTATGCGCATACTCTCGATCCGGCGGTAAGATCTCATCGAATAACCTTTTTAAATCTTTCACACATCCCGATTCATATTCCACAGTGGAGATCGCACTTGTTGATGATGGGGTAAAAATTGTGACGATCCCATCCCTCAATCCGGAAGACTGAACCTCTTTTTGGACTTGATCCGTGATGTTAAGGATATCCGCATGACCCTGGGTTTGAACAGAAATGGATCTAGTCTCTACTGACATGAATCCTCCTTTAAATATCTCTATTGGCTATACGAATATCATACTCTAAGAGGCCTGCTCCCCCATCGGGCAGGAACTCAGCATGAAAGGAAGGGCAACGAAAGCCAAACAAAAACCCGATCCCCGTGTACTGTCCCTGAAATCGGTTCAAGCGACCTCAAGATATCGGGATACCTCCCAATCCGTAACGCGTGTTCTATATTCTTCCACCTCAGCCCATTTCGCCCGTCGAAAGACATCGCAAATCGTGCTGCCTAAAGCATCTTGAATGACATCATTCTTCTCAAACTCACGCATGGCCTCAGCGAGAGAGCCCGGTAAGGATTCAATCTTTTTTTCCTCTCTTTCCCGCTTATTCAAATCATAGATATTGATTCTATTCAAAGGCGGAGGACAAGTGTATTCCTTTTCAATACCGTCCAAACCCGCTGCGAGCATGGCAGCAAAGGCCAAATAAGGGTTGGCAGAGGGGTCAGGACAGCGAAGTTCCAGGCGGACCGCCCTGTTTCTGCCCGGGGTGATGCGGGGTAAGCGGATAAGAGCAGAACGGTTGATTTGCGCCCAACCGATGTATACGGGCGCTTCATAACCGGGAACCAACCGTTTATACGAGTTCGCTGTGGGGGCGATGACCGCAGACATGCCCCTGGCATGTTTCAATTGACCAGCCAGGAATTGGTATGCCAGGCGAGATAGATGGTTCTCATCTTCTGGATCGAAAAAGAGGTTCTCCATGTTTTCATCAAATATGGACTGGTGCGTGTGCATGCCGGACCCATTGACACCGAAGATGGGCTTGGGCATGAAGGAAGCGATCAAGTCATATTTCGCGGCGATCGCTTTCACCGTATATTTCATGGTAATCACGTTATCTGCCGCGGTGAGCACGTCTGCATACCGGAAATCAATCTCATGCTGCCCCCTCGCCACCTCGTGATGTCCCATCTCCACGTCCAATCCCATCGTATTCAGGGCATGCATTAACTCTGTCCGCACCAACGTCGCTTGATCCCGTGCGGAGAAATCAAAGTACCCTCCAACATCATAAGGCACCGGGTGGATCTCCTTACCTCCGTTGCGCTTGAAGAGGAAGAATTCAGGTTCTGGTCCCACATTGTAGGTCCAGCCCCTTTCCTGGCATTTCTGGATCACTTTTCGCAAGGTGCCCCGGGGATCACCCGCAAAAGGTTCCCCATCCGGCATATAAATATCGCAAAAGACCCGTGCTCTTCTGAGGTCGTCTGGACTCCAGGGTAAGACGGCGTATGTCGAGGGGTCAATCACAAGGCGCATATCACTTTCTTGAATGCGGGCAAAACCTTCTACAGAAGAACCGTCGAACCAGACACCGTCTTCTAAAGCGGCGGGAAGCCTCTCCGGTGTGATATCCACACTTTTCACCGAGCCTGTGACATCCGTAAACTGAAGGGATATAAATTTCACATCATCTTCTCTTACCTTTTTGGTCATTTCTTGGTCTTTCATCCCTGCTCCTTTATTAGCTAATTTTAGATCCTGTCCATTACCCTGCCTTTGAACTTTTTTTTATCCACTAGCTTGATATTAAAAGAAAAAGGCACGCCAGGGCGTGCCATAGAATGCTCCCAGAAAACATGCTGACATGCCCTTCCCTTTCCACCAAAACAGAGTCAACATCACATAACTCTGTTTGCCACTGAAACAGACCTTGTCACACCTGTCACCAGATGTTTTTCGATCTTTTCTTTGCCAGGAAGGAAAGACAAGCCCATGGCGGGGCTTGGAGGCATCCGCTGATCCATTCGATTTTCCCTGTGTGATACCACAGGTTCACGCTTCCTTCGCAGGAAGGAACCTCCACCTCGTAACCTCATCCCATTTCATGAGGTTCAGCCGCTATCATTCCTCCAACCTGAATTGTTAAGTTACTGTGCGTGATTGTAGCAGGAGCCATGACCCCTGTCAAGCAAGGGGAAACAGCTTTACACAACAAGTAGGAAAAGATATAATTTCCACAGCTTGTGGGGGTGGTTGAGTCCCGGTGGGCTCCCCGGTCTTCAAAATCGGTGGCGGGTCGTATTGCGAGCCGCGGTGGGTTCGACTCCCATCCACTCCCGCCTGTCTTTTATTGGTGGTGGATGTAGAAAAGGATCTCATGGACAATCAAACTTATAACCTAAGCAAACCCGAAAACGAAAACCTAACTGCTGAAGATGAACACCTGACCCGGATCACCCGCCGGGTCATGCACATCGATCAGACGATGTGGGGAAGATCAAAAGACAAATACTTGGTCCGTTACCAAGGTAGATTGCTAAAATCAGCCGCGGAAGCATATCAAGAATTATCCCAGGCCCTGGAAGGTATGCAGGTCACGCCCATCTTTCGAGAGGAGAACGGGAAACATGCTGTTTACCTGAAGCGGGGTTTGTTTAAAAGTAAAAAAGGGAAAAGCTGGATCCACATTGCCCTCTTCCTGGCCACATTTCTCAGTATGTTGTTCGCTGGGTTGATCACCACATACACAGGTCCCTTGACCACGAACCTGAAAGTGATTTGGAACTACATCAAGCCAGAACTCGGAGGAGCCCTGGCATTTACTTTCAGTTTGCTTGGCATCCTCACAGCCCATGAATTCGGTCATTACTTCATGGCTCGCCACCATAAAACGAAAGTTACTTTGCCATATTTTATCCCCTTCCCATTCAGCCCTTTCGGGACCATGGGTGCTTTTATCCGCCTCCAGGAACCCCCGAAAAATAAACGCTCTTTATTGGATATCGGAATCGCAGGGCCATTAGCCGGGTTGATCATCGCCATACCTGTTTTGATCCTGGGACTTTCCCTTTCCCCTGTGGAGCCCCTTCCCCAACCCTTACCCAGAGGAGAATTTTTCTTTGAAGGGAATTCCATCCTTTACCTTTTCTTAAAATACATCGTTCATGGACAATGGCTCCCCAATCCAGCCAGTTTTCAAGGTTTGCATCCGATATGGTACTGGGTCCGCTACTTCTTTACCGGAACCCCCCTTCCTCAAGGAGGCGTGGACGTTTCTATCCATCCTGTGGCCTGGGCGGGTTGGGCGGGTCTTCTGGTCACGGCCTTGAACCTGCTCCCCGCGGGTCAGCTTGACGGCGGACACTTGATTTATGGGTTACTGGGAGAGAAAGCGAAAAAACTCCGGCCTTATATTTTAGGGGTTTTATTCGTCTTGGGGTTCTTTTGGTCAGGATGGTGGTTATGGGCGTTCTTGATCTTGATCTTTGGCCGCACACAAGCCGAACCCCTCGATCAAATTACAAAGCTCGATCCCAAAAGGAAACTGCTGGCCCGGCTTGGCCTGATCATATTTATCTTAGTCTTCACACCTGTCCCCCTAGTGAGTGTCTAATCAATCATGGAGAACAAACCCACATTTTGTATTTACCACAATGACCTGGACGGCCGCGCCTCCGCCGCTATCGTCAGACGCAAGTTGGAAAGTCCCATCACGCTGTATGGGATGAGCTATGGGGATGAAACACCTTGGCCGGAAATCAACGAGGCAGAAAGGGTGATCATCGTCGACTTTTCCCTCCCCAAAGAGGACATGCACAAAATCCACGAAGAAAAAGACCTGATCTGGATTGATCACCATCAAACCGCTTTGGATGAATTTGGACACCATGCCCTTGACTGGGATGGATCCAGAGACACCTCTGAGGCGGCATGTGTCCTCACCTGGCGTCACTTTTACCCCCAAAAAGAAGTGCCTGAAGCCATCATCCTCATTGGCGACCGGGATATTTGGCGCTGGGAGGAAGATGATACAGGTCCTTTTAACGAAGGTTTGCACCAGAGGGACACTCACCCAGCCAATGATTCCCTCTGGGAACCGCTCCTGGAGAACGATCAGACGTTCACCCAGGAAATCATCCAAGAAGGTGATGTCCTCCTAGAATCCCGGCTGCAAAAGATCCGGCGCGATGTCAATTCTTACGGTTACCCCGTCCTTTTCGAAGGACATCGAACGTTGGCGATCAACCAGCGTGGTAATGGGGATCTGGGTGCCAGAATCAGAGAACTGGGATATGAGATCGGTTATTGTTACATTGATAACCTGATTGAGGGTGAATTAAGGACGTTTGTAAGCCTATACTCTGATGAAATAGATGTCTCCCTGATCGCTCGCAAATTCGGGGGAGGAGGACATCCGGGGGCTGCTGGTTTCCATTTTATCCGCAGGGAAACCCCCTTTCCGCCTCAAGCTTCCGTTCAAATTTTAAAAGAGGAATAACTGCACACTCCCCTTTAACAAAAAATAAAACTCCCCCGCGGGGGAGTTTTTCTTCATACCTTTTCTATTGAGATTAATGAAAAAATCAATCAGAATCTGTAGATGCGGAATCGGCTTTAGTATCTTTTTTCTTCTCGGACTCATCTTGATGTCTGGGAGTTTCCACGCCCGAGGGGGAGCGGTGATCCGTTGAATAAAAACCAGACCCCTTAAAAACGATTCCTACAGGTAAGTAAACTTTCCGCAAAGTATCCGTCCCGCATTCAGGACATGTCGTCAATGGATCGTCGTTAAACTTCTGACGACGGTCAAATTGAACACCGCAGTTATCACACCGATATGTATAAATAGGCATAACGCAATTCCGCCTTAGAGATTTAGATTAAAATTTTGCCACTCAGCATTATAGTCTTAAGTATCCAGAATAGCAAGGTAAGTCATATATCTTGCTTAACATCTCTTTTCACTGCCCCCAGAAACAGGTTAATTCGTTGAAATCTGAATAGGCATGTTTTCCCAGGCGTGCAGCCATCTACCTGGAGGCGGCAGCGATCAGAAAGCCTAATACATAGGAACGGGAAGTGTCGGGCTGGGCCCAGGGGTAGGTGTTACCGTGGGCGTGGGACTCGGGGTCAGGGTGGGAGTGGGAGAAGGGGTCAAAGTCAAGGTTGGAGAAGGAGTGGGGGAAGGTGTCAACCGAACACTGGCCTGGCTCAGCCAATCACCGGAAACCATCCCGGAGGGCAGTTCGACAATTCGCTGCCAGTCTGCGCGCGCAGAAGAAGGTGAACCCAACTGCTCATACGTGATCGCTCTCCAATAATATACAGGAGCCCGTTGATCATCTGAGACTGCATCCTCTTCCGCGGCGTTAAACTGTGACAAGGCATCCTGATAATCCCCATTCTGATAATATGCTTTTCCCAAAGATAAGGTTGCCAGGTAATGATCGGGTTTCTCATTCAAAACTCGTGAAAGATCTCGAATCGCCTTTTCGATTTCTCGCTGTTTGAGATAGATAAGCCCCCGATAGAGGTACGCCTCAAGATTCGAAGGGTCTCTCTCCAATCCCTTATTCAGGAACTCCAGAGCTTTTTCTGCATTTTCACCGGATTTATAATATGCCTCACCGGTTGCAAAGTAAAAATGGGTTGGTTTCTGATCAGCATAAGCATCATATTTACCAAGCATAGATAACGCAGCTCCTGTATCCCCCAGCGCCAGGTAAATGCGGCCCATCGTCAAGTAAGTCGGCACATGATTAATGTCGGCCTCTAAGGCGATATCCCCATCTATGTAAGCTTTGTGTGGTTGGCCTAGAGCCAGGTAGGCCCTGGCCCGGTACAAATGAGCCAAATGAGAGTTTGGCAGATGCTCGACAGCTTTTTTTGCGTCTGCCAACGCCCCTTGGAAATCCGCATTTTGCAATCTTTGTTTTGCCCGCTGGATGTACGCTTGCCCAAATTTTTTGTCAAATGCAATAGCTTTGTCAAGGTCCTCCATGACATCAGCATCGGGATTGACGGTCAGATCAACCAGGGCTTGCCCTAAATATGGCGGAGAAAATGAGGGATCTTTTTTTAAAGCCCGTTGGTAGTATTCCTTTGCCTCTCCGAACTGACCAAGATGGCGATGGGCTTCCCCAACCAGATAAAGGATATCTGGAGTGTCCAGCTGATCCTCCGCTAACTTTAAATAAGTGAGCATGGATTGGAAATCGCCCCGCTCATAGGCCTTTATCCCCTCCTGGTAAGAGCCATAGCCGGGATGAGGAGTGTTTACGTAAAAGGGGGTTGGCGTATAAGTCGCCTGGAGTGAACGACCAATGGGAGATCGGTCACTGGGGGTTGACGTCAACACGCCCTCCCCCGCAGGTAACAGACCCGAAGTGGGTGTCCATGTATAGGGGGTGACCGTCAATTTTGGGGAAAATAGGGATCCCGTACGGGGGAAAAAGATCGCTGTTAACACTAAGAGGATAACGATCCCCCCCGCTGCTGCATACGTCAACCAACGCTGGGGAGAAAAAACCCGTTTATCCTTTTCTTTCTTCTCTCTTTTTGTAAGGTCTTCTAATTCATCCTTCCAATTTCGTTTCCGGGGTGGAACAGGAGAAACGTCATCAGGTTCGAACTCCCCCAGCATGATTAAACCCCTTTTTGCCGCCGGGTTTCCGGGATCTAAATCCCACACCTTTTTTAAACAATAGGCGCGCTCTCTCTCTGTTTCCGCGACAGCGCTCATCCATAACCAATAATCAGGACGATATTTATTAGTCTTCAGCACTTGGGTGAGAACCTCTCTGGCCTTGTAACGGTCCCCTTTTTCCAAGGCTTTTTTCACCCTACGCAGTGTTTTTTCTTCTGTCATAAGACACCGTGGTTGATAAAGGCAGCAGCGTAATCAGAGTGTAGCACAGCCAAAAGAGGGACACAAGAGCGTGTATAATCTCTTACATGAAACGTAAATACACTTTTTTCGCTTTGCTCCTGGTGAGCACCCTCCTCTCCCTCAACTGCTCCCCGCAGTTTACGCCTTCCCCCCGCGTTCCCACAGCCACAAGGGGTGAACTCACTCCATACACACCTCCACCCCCCTCCCGGACACCTACCTTGATTCCCATTGTGACCAGCACGCAGGAAGCTTTACTTCCGACATCCACTCCTTTCACCTACAAGGTCCAGGAAGGAGATACCCTGTACGGGATCGCTCTCCGTTTTGACATAACGGTGGATGAGATCATGGCTGCAAACCCGGATCTCTCTTCCAACATTCTCTCTATTGGCGATACACTTGTGATCCCTTCCGGTGAGGAGGGATTGATACCTGACTTGCCCACAGCCACACCTATCCCGCTGCCTCTCTCAGATCCTGTGTGCTACCCGGCAAATGAAGGGGGTCTCTGGTGTTTTGTAACCGTATTCAACGAACAGGATACACTCCTGGAAAACATTTCCGCTGTCATTAACCTATACGAAAAGACAGGCGAACTCGCTGCCAGCAGGATAGCCCTTCCCCCTATTAACATACTCGGCAAGGGAAATCAAATCCCGCTCTCTGCCTACTTTCCACCGCCCACACCGGAAACCTATCGTGTTTTTGCCTCACTTATGACAGCTTTGCCCAGTACTGCTGAGGAAAAACCACTACCCATCGAAGACCAGGACATTTCCTACAGAGATAACAGACAAATGGCCAGGATCACCGGGAAAGTCAACTTAGAGAATGTGGATCAAACCACGTTCCAGGAAATCTGGGTCATTGGGATTGCCTTTGACGAAGAGGGGGAAGTAGCCGGGATTAGAAAATGGGTCAGTGACCAGGATCTATCTTCACCCGACTTACAGTCTGTTTCCTTTCAATTTAACGTTTACAGCCTTGGCCCTCCCATTGCAGACATTAAACTCATCACGGAGCATTATTAAATAAAAAACTCTCAGGAGAACTCGCCTGAGAGTTTTTTTGGACAAATCACTTGATCACGGATTTCCCCAGATCAGGAAGCTGTCCCGTTTACACATCTTCTCGCCTTCTTTGCTTGTAAAACAGACCTGGTAGGGGATGGTGGATCCATTCTTTGCTGTGATGGGATCTATTCTGAAGAACGAACATCCACCCTCATCGGTCGGAGAGGTCTGATAGAAAATGACGCCATTCTGAGGCGTGCCCACTTTCAATTCTGCGTCAAGTCCTTTAAGAGGGGAATCGCCTTTATGGATACAAGCTCCAATCTCCTGTGATTCAGAGGAAGGGATTTGTGGGTTTAGTTCCCAAATGTCTAATGTCAAATTCCTCTGGTTATTGTTCACAGGCGTATTCGTCGGCTGGATAATGTCAGCTTCCGACTCGTTCCCCCAAATCAAAAAGCTGTCTCTTTTGCATTGTTCCGCTTCATTGATATTCAAGAAACAAACCTGGTAATCAACCGTGGTCCCGTTTTTAGCCTGAATGGGATCCAGCTCAAAGAAGGAGCATCCGCCCTCATCCGTGGGGTGGAGTTCGTATATTTTCATTTGTTCATGGGGAACCATGACATCTAACTCGACCCGAATGCCTTTTAGCGGGGCGTTGCCTTCATGAATACAGGCCCCGATCTGTTGGTTCTCGGAGGAGGAGATTTGTGGTTTTCCTGCCCATATATCAAGGGTGAATTGCCTATTTTCATTGACAGCAGGTTTGTGGTCAGACAAACCCATGCTGACGATCTCTTTATATTTTTGTCCTAAAGGAACCAGGCTTATCCGCTTCCCCTCTTCCCCAGCGCTGTCATACCGCAGGCAGTAATTCTCAAAACATTGCCGGAAGACCCCATCCCTGATCTCACGGAGCTGGGTAAGGGGTTCTCCTGAAAGTTCAAAACCCGAATACCTGCTCACAAAATCTACAAAATAGGAAGGGATATAGTACCCTTTTCCCGGCTCTTGTTCCCGGAAATACATATCTGACCTGGAAGCTTTCTCCTCAAGCGGATCTCTCTCAATCCCAATGATCTTTGCTGCAGGGCGCAGAGACACACCCAGAGGGCTATCTGGATCTTCATAGATCACCACGTTGGTGAAAACCTGTTCGATGTGACCGTCCTCTCCCCGGTAGGGTTCCGTCAGTGAATTGCCTGTGAAAGGAGTGCCAAACCTTGAGATCACATCTTGGAAGGGCGACTCCGTCAGAGGGGAAGAAGATCCAACAGGACTCGCGTTTTCAAGCGTTGGATATCGCGAACACTCGCCCGCGCACTTCCACAATCCATATGGCATCAAGCGGACCACTCCCGGTGGATCATCCTCAAAACGGAAGAAACCCAGGTTTTCAAAGTATTGTTCGATAATCCCCTTCTCAGGATTTTTTCTCGCCCTCGTCAAAGGCAGTCCCACCCATCTGGACCCCCCTAATTCCTCGTAAAGTTTCGCGAACTCCATGGGAACGATAAATCCATTTACGAATTTCACATTAGGATTTTCAGGATCAGCATTTGGCAGATCAGAGAAGCCAGCTTCCATCCCCACAGGTTCAAGATAATATCGAGGGGATGAATCGGGGTCATATAACATCACAGCAGCCTCAAAATACTGCTTCTCTATGTTTGTGCCGGCCACGAATTTTTTATTTGAGATGGGTTGTCCCAGAACTTCCTCGCCCTTTAACTGATCATAAAGTTCCTGAAAACGGGGATCCACAACATAATATGCGGCTTGTTGCGCTTTTTCCAGAGAACAAGCAGCAAAAGACATGATGATTATGGATAAGCTGATGACTGTCAGGAGCTTCCGAAACATCTCACTTCCTGTCTGTCCATAGGATGGCATAAAGGACCAAGGAACTTCCCCTTGTCACTCATTTATTCTAAACGATAACTTATCTATCCGCAACACTTTTCGAACAATTTGCAATCTTTGGTCTGGGATTTCACTTTAATATTTACGCTTATTTTCCCCCATGGTTTTCTTATTTCTTCAATAACACCTTGAATTTATCAATTAAGCCCTCCCACTTGTTGAACTTCGCTGGAAAAAAAGCTTTTGGATGAGGAAGATTATCATTTTTATTAGGTGTATAATGGATCCTAAGAAAAAAAGAACAGATATGTATACTTATGTTGAACCTTCGCAAACGATGAGTTCAGCTTGATGAACCTGAACCTAAATCCAACCAACAAGGAGAACGATCATGCTTGATGTGAAAGAGTATCGATCCTCCCATCGATTACTGGCTACATACACTTATGACCTTTCACCCATCAGCCATGGATACGCGAATCGAACACTGCATATAAACCTCACAGAGAACAGCATCAGCGAAAAGCCTGTGACCCAGAAGATGAAAGAGCTTTTTACAGGAGGGCGGGGTTTTGGCCTCTGGCTGTTGTGGAACGCAATCCAAGATGATACCTCATGGAATGACCCGGAAAATGCACTGGTTTTCGCCAATGGGCCGCTTTGCGGTACGACCGCATATCCTGGCATGGGTAAGACCACCGTGGTCACGCTTTCACCCCTGACTGAATCGGTGATCGACAGCAATGGGGGAGGATTTTTCGCTCCCTATTTAAAATTTTCAGGGTTCGATGCCCTTGAGATCACGGGCAAAGCTGCAGAAGATGTGCTCATTTTCATCAACGGCGATACAGGCGAGGTGCGCGTTGAAGCTGCTCCCAAAGAAGTCATCAACACTTATCCCCTGGCCGGTATATTGACCGAGATGTACGCGGAAAGCGAAAGGGACAAAAAATATATCTCAGTGGTCACTTCTGGAGAAGCCGCAAAACACATCCGATATGCAGGTTTAAACCTGAGTTTTTATGATCCGAAACGGAAGGAAGTGCGTGTCAAACAGGCAGCCCGGGGCGGTTCGGGCCGCGTCTTCAGAGAGAAAAGGATCAAGGGGATCATTGTTCGCTACAGCAATATGCGAGGAGACAGCAACCATCCAGCGAAACCGGATCTAATTAAAAAAGCTGGCAGAAGGATCAACAAAGAGATTTCTGAGCTGGATTCCAAACAAAATAACATGCGCGAGATCGGAACAGCCCACCTGGTCGAGATCATGGACCATTTTGACCTCCTTCCCGTACATAACTTCCGTTATGGAGCTCACCCAGATCACGATGGGATTGATTCCTCCACCTGGCAGGAAGCCTTCACACAAGACAAACGCATGGACAGTTGCTGGTTAGGATGCACTTTAGCCTGTTCTCACGGCGTGGATGATTTTCCGCTGCAGACAGGACCACATGCCGGAGAATTGGTCCTGGTGGATGGTCCAGAATACGAAAATGCCGCTGGACTGGGAGCTAATCTGGGAGTTTTCGATCCCCATGCAGTATTGGAGATGAATTTCTATTGTGACACCTACGGTGTGGATACCATCTCCTTTGCAAATTCTGTAGCCTTTGCCATGGAATGTTACGCGGAAGGGATCTTAAACCAGGAAAGGACGGGAGGATTGGAGCTGGAGTGGGGAAACGCGAAAGCCGCACTTGATCTCCTCCACCAGATGGCCGAAGGGGAGGGTTTTGGCGTCATTGTGGGACAGGGCGTGCGAACCATGAAAGGCTATTTCGCCGAAGAATTCGGGGCAGACCCCAACTACTTGCGGGATATCGGCATGGAAGTCAAGGGGATGGAAATTTCAGAATATATGACCAAAGAATCTTTAGCCCAGCAGGGAGGATACGGGATGGCTCTGAAAGGGGGACAGCACGATGAAGCCTGGTTGATCTTTATGGACCAGGTGGACGACCAGCTTCCCACCTTTGATGACAAAGCGGAAGCGCTGCATTATTTCCCCATGTGGCGAACCTGGTTCAGCCTGCATGGGTTGTGCAAACTTCCCTGGAATGACATCAAACCTGCGGACAACGCGGAAACCGATGAGCCGGAGAAAATTCCCGAGCATGTCGAGAATTACACCTGGGTCTACGAAGGCGTCACCGGTCAGGCGGTGACCCCGGATGATCTCATCACCCAATCAGAACGGGTCTACAATTTCCAGCGCGTATTTAATTTGCGAGTGGGTTTTGGGACAAGAGAACATGACTACCCCCCTTACCGCGCTGTGGGGCCGGTCACCGAAGCAGAATATGAAAGCCGCGCCGAGCGTTACGACAAGCAGCTGCAGGACCTATTCCAGGAAGACATCGGGGGACTTTCTACAAAAAAGAAAATAGCCAAATTACGGGAATACCGCGAGCGCCAGTATGAAAAACTCCTGGATGCAGTGTACGAGCGCCGTGGTTGGACGGAGGACGGGATCCCTGAAGAGGAAAAATTGGCGGATCTGGGAATCGACCTACCCGAAGTGATCAGGGTGATTGAGGATAAAGGCTGACCTACACACCCATATAAAAAAAAGAAATCCTCCTGATGGCTTTCCACCAGGAGGATTTTTCTATCTGGGTATTCCAGGTCAGGAAGGTTGGTCACCCTCATCATCCTGACCAAGATATTTCCTCCTCCATTCATACAAACGGTTTATGGCTTCAAGGGGAGATAACTCATTGAGGTCCAGGGACTCCAGCTCCTCCAAAAGGGGGTTGGTGTCCGGAAAGAGCGCCATTTGCTTTGGGGCTTCCGGATCGATCTTGACAGCCTTGCCCGAAGACTCCTCTAATTTATCCATGATCTCTTCCGCTCGCTGCACCACAGAACTCGGCATGCCCGCCAATTGGGCCACGTGAATGCCGTAGGATTTATCAGCTCCACCGGGGACGATATTATACAAAAAGACCACATCCCCATCCGCCTCACTGACCGTGACATTATAATTGCGCACTCCGGGCAGCAAATCCGACAATTGAGTCAATTCATGATAATGGGTGGCGAAGAGCGTTTTGGCTTTCTTCTCAGGGTGGTTATGTATATACTCCACCACAGCCCAGGCAATGGATACGCCATCATAGGTGCTTGTGCCCCGGCCGATCTCATCCAGGATCAGTAAACTGCGCGGGGTAGCATGATTCAAAATATTCGCAGTTTCCACCATCTCAACCATAAAGGTGGATTGACCGGCATGAATTTCATCCTGGGCGCCTATCCGGGTGAAAATCCGGTCAATCAACCCGATCTTTGCCGAATCAGCGGGGACAAAGCTCCCCATCTGGGCAAGCAAAGCGATCAGAGCTACCTGCCGCAAAAAAGTTGATTTACCCGACATATTGGGTCCAGTCAGGATGCGGATTCGCTCCCCCTCTTCAAAAGTGGTGTCATTGGGAACAAACCGTTTCCCCACCAACATCTGCTCGACGACCGGATGACGACCGTTCCTGACATCCAAGACATCCTCCTCGACCACTTCAGGTTTTACATAACCGTTGTTGGCAGCCGTTTCAGCTAAGGCGCTCAGCACATCAAGGTGAGATATGATCCGAGCTGTGTCCAGGATTTGATCAGAATAATTGCACAACCGCCCGCAGATCTCATGGAATAATTTCCGCTCTACCTCCCGGATTTGTTCTTCCGCATTGAGAACTTTCGTTTCATATTCCTTCAACTCGGGCGTGACGTAGCGTTCCGCGTTGACCAGGGTTTGTTTCCGGGCATACTCCTCAGGGACAAGGTCCGTCTTGGCTTTTGTGACCTCGATATAATAGCCATACACCTTATTATGACCCACTTTCAGGGTGTTGATCCCGGTGCGTTCTTTTTCCACCGATTCCAGATTTTTTATCCAGTCTCGGGCGTGCTTTGTGTTTTCCAGGATGTCATCAAGCTCCTGGGAGTATCCCTTTTTTATGATCCCCATGTGCCCCACCACCGCCGGGGGGTCGTCTTGCAGGGCATCTTCCAGGAGCTGGAGGGCTTCCTGGCAGAGAGAGAAATCCGACATCAATTCCCCCAGGTATGTATCAGCGGTCATTTTCGCAGAAATTAACGCCTCAATATCCGGCAGCATATGCAGCGTTTCGCGGATGCCCACCAAATCTCGGGGTTGTGCAGATCCCCCCAGGACCCGATTGATCAGGCGTTCCAAATCCTGAAAGGACTTCAATTCCTCACGAATTTCAGCTCTAAAAACCCCATCCTCATGGAAATGAGCCACGCCTTGATGCCGCTTCCGGATGATCTTCACCTCGAGAAGCGGTTTACTGACCCACTGCCGCAGCAGGCGTTTGCCCATCGGGGTAACTGTACAATCCAGAACACCTAACAGAGAACCTTCCATATCCCCCGTGCGGATCGTTTCCGTCAATTCCAAATTTCGCCTTGTGGAAGAATCCAGAGTCATGAATTCATGTAAACTGTAGGAGTTCAGGGTAGATAACAGCTTCACAGACTCAGGCCTTGTCTCCTCCAGATACTGGGCCACCGCCCCTGCTGCGCGAATGGCCAGGGGATGGCCCCTGACGCCAAACCCATCCAGGGTGGCTACCTGAAACATCTCCTCCAGAACGGTCTGACAGCGATTTTTCTCGAAACGCCAGGCCGGCCATCTCGTAAGATGAGAGGGAAGATCACTGCTCTCCAGGGAGAGATTCTCAGGGAAAAGGGTCTCCGCGGGATGAAGGCGGAGGAGCTCCGAGCTGACGATATCCCAAATTTGATCATCTTCTAACTCCGTGACCGCAAACTCCCCGGTTGTGATATCCACATAAGAAACCCCGGCTCGTTTCCCTTCCGTCACAACGCACGCCAAATAATTATTCGCGTCTCCGGGCAGCAAACTTGGCTCGAGAATGGTGCCTGGAGTCACCACCCGGACGACTTCCCTGGGCATAAGCCCATTGACCGGGTGATCTCCCACCTGTTCACAGATCGCGACATGATACCCCTGATCAATCAACCGCGAAAGGTGGTTTTCGATGGCGTGGTGGGGGATGCCGGCCATGGGAACCCGGATCCCTTTCCCCACCCTCCGTGAAGTGAGGACAATGTCCAGCTCCTGAGAGACAATCTCTGCGTCCTCATCGAAGGTTTCATAAAAATCCCCTAAGCGGAAAAACAAAAGGGATTCAGGATATTGCCTTTTGATTTCGAGGTACTGCTTCCGTATGGGAGTTACGTCCTTTTTTGTCATGATCCCATTCTAAAATGAGAGGATTAAAAGGACAAGGTCAATAGAGAAAAATACATCATGAGTGCTGAAAATGAAAAAGCACATCAGAAAAGGAACACGTCACGGGTCTTCTCATACCGCATGGCTTTATAATGCGTCCACAAAAAGGAAAAAAACAACAGATACGGGGCTGTTTTCTTGTCATAAAGAAAAAAAATGATGTATAATACAACCAATTAAACAGCAATAAAAATGACAAAAGGAGCTGGGTCATGTCAAGTGTTACCTATGACCATGTCACGAAACGTTTTGATGAAGTGGTGGCAGTGGACGATCTTGATCTAACGATTAAAGATAAAGAATTTCTCGTATTGGTGGGTCCATCAGGATGTGGAAAATCTACTGCATTGCGCTGCCTGGCTGGACTGGAAACCATCACAAAGGGCACCATAAAAATTGATGATCAAGTCGTCAATGATGTGGCACCCAAAGATCGCGACATCGCGATGGTATTCCAATCCTACGCGCTGTACCCTCATATGAGCGTTTACGACAATATGGCTTTTGGCCTTAAGCTCCGGAAATACGACAAAGATCTCATCGAAGAACGCGTTCAGGACGCGGCTGAAATCCTGGGGATCACGGAGTTATTGGACCGGAAACCCAGACAGCTCTCAGGTGGTCAACGACAGCGAGTGGCTCTGGGCAGGGCGATCGTCCGGGACCCCAAAGTCTTCTTGCTGGACGAGCCCCTCTCCAACCTGGACGCTAAACTGCGCGTGCAAACACGGGCAGAAATCACCAAACTTCACAAACGATTGGCTACCACGTTCATTTACGTCACACACGACCAGGTCGAAGCCATGACTATGGCGGACAGGATCGCAGTTTTAAATCATGGCGAATTACAACAGGTAGACACACCCCAGAAATTATATGACTACCCGGATAACCTTTTCGTCGCTGGTTTCATTGGCTCTCCAGCCATGAACTTTTTCAACGCCGTCCTCCGGGAGGAAGGGGATGACATCATCGTGGATGCGGATGCCTTCAATGTGAAAGTACCCGAAGAACGGAAGCCCGCTTTACAAGATCATATTGGTAAGCCAGTCGTGTTTGGTCTCCGGCCTGAAGACATCCATGACCCAAATTACGCACCCCCCAGGATCATCTCCCAAGAGGTGGAAGCAAACGTAGATGTCACCGAATTGATGGGAAATGAAATTTTCCTCTATTTGATCAGCGGCGACCATGAGTATGTGGCCCGAGTCGACCCCCGCACCGATTACAAAATGGGCGACGAGGTGAAAATGGCCTTCAACATGGACAACATGCACATCTTTGATAAAGAAACGGAAGAAGTGATCCGATAAGAAGCTCTCTTTTCATGAGTAATCCAGTCTCCTCGTTGGCCCCTTTTGCCCGAGGAGACTGTTTTTTTCAGGAGGAATAATGCCCTATCCATATTTAACCCCACTTTTAGAAAAAAACGAAAGCAAAATTATCCTGCTCATCCTGGACGGATTGGGGGGCACAGGGAACTCCCCTGGAGGGAAAACCGCCCTGGAAACTGCGAAAAAACCGAATTTGAACCGCTTGGCTGCTGAAGGATGCCTGGGCCAAACCATCCCCATCCGGCACGGGATCACGCCCGGTTCAGGTCCTGCCCATCTTTCATTATTTGGGTATGAACCTTTAGAATGCAATGTGGGCAGGGGGGCGTTATCAGCAGCTGGTATCAATGTCCCTGTCCATCTTGGGGATATCGCAGCCCGGGGAAATTTGTGCACATTAGACAATCAGGGCAAGGTAAAGGATCGTCGAGCGGGACGGATCTCTCACCAGGACGCAGCACCTGTCATCGAGAAACTCAATGAAGTGCAAATCCCGGATGTAAAGACAGAAGTCCATCAAGTTAAAGAATACCGTTTTGTGATTGTCATGCGGGGTGAAGGACTCAGCCCAGAACTGAACGACACAGATCCCCAGGAAACAGGCGTTCCTCCTGTGCCTTTGAAAGCTCAAGATCCAAAGGCGGAACAAACTGCCAAATACTTTAATGCCTGGATGGAGAAAGCATATCAAGCCCTGGCGGACCAACCACGCGCGAATGGTTTTTTACTGCGCGGATTTGCCACGGATCCCAACTTCCCTTCCTTTGAAGAGGCATACAAACTCAATGCAGCCTGCATCGCCGAGTACCCCATGTATAAAGGGGTCTCGCGGCTGGTGGGGATGGAAGTCATTGAGAACATGGAAAGAGGGGTCAGGGGTGAATTTAATGCTGTCAAGCGAATCTGGGATGATTTTGACTTTTTCTTCGTGCACATCAAAAAAACTGACAGCTATGGGGAAGACGGCAACCTTTCCGCCAAAGCCAAGGTGATTGAAGAGGTTGATCAAGCCCTCCCCATCCTTCTTGATCTGGATCCAGATGTATTGATGGTCACCGGGGATCACAGCACCCCTTCCCCGTTGAAATCCCATTCCTGGCACCCTGTCCCTTTCTTATTGTGGGCCCCAAAAACCCACCGGCCAGATTTAGAACAGGAATTTGGTGAACGGGTTTGTGCCCGGGGCGGTTTGGGAACATTCCCGGCAGTAGAAACCATCTCCCTGGCCTTGGCTCATGCCGGGCGCCTTGAGAAGTTCGGGGCGTAATCTGTGAAATGCTGTCATGCCAGATTCTGTTCATGTGGGGGATGCAGAAATGGGGTAGAACATGCATTCTGCCCCTGCTGTTCCCCCTGAAAGTTTTCTCTATTCCCCTTTCACGCGCTTCGCTATCCTACCAAAAAGGATAGCTGTAATCAGCCCCAATCCCGCTGTCAGAGTCCCTAAAACAAGGAACGCATCACGCCAAAACACGATGGGAAAGAGACGGATGAGGGTATCCGAATATCGAAAAATCCATGTATCCCCCTCAAAAAAGATGCGATGAAAGATCACAAACAGCGTTTGGAATCCCACTGCAGCGAGGAAGAGTGTGGATACCAAAAGGATAACTGTCAAGATCCCTCCCCGGGCCAAAGATTTCCACAATACATCCCATCTTTTTACCCGCCAGGCCCAAACCCCACCCAGGACCAGCAAAACAACGGCGGCATACATTGCGCGGAATGCCCCCTGGAGGACATGTTTGACGTCCTCCATATGCCGCAGTTCGCGTTCATTGTAGAGGGGTGAACCATCCTGGAAACGAAGATCACCCAAAACGTCAATATCTGCCTTTGTAACCAGGTACTGCCTCGCACCTTGAGCATACCGAAGCCTTTCCTCTTCTGAAAACCCATACCTGTCAGGAGGAAAATAAGGCAGGTGGTATTCAAAGCGCACAAAAACAGGGGTGAGCAAGAACCGGATGGTCCCCATGATGAGGATCAAGGGGATGGAAAGCGGGATTATGACTTGAAAAATTCTTTGGAGCCATGATTTCATGTCCGCCCTCCGTAACTATTCCAAACCTTGACCAGAGACGATGTACTGCAAGACCATATGATTCGTGATCCATTCAATGGGCGCCCTGTCATCCGTAAAAACCTCCCCAGAAGAGGGGACGGGGCGCAAATTGTTGATGGCAATCTCAACCGCCCTTTGAACCATCTCTGTCTGTTCCGAGCTTTCCTCCAACGCCCGGTAATTTTCGGATAAGTTCTCCACCTTGGTAGGCTGTTTGGTGGCATAAATGATCGAATTAAAGGAATCCGGGACATCGATGACATACACGGAGGGAAAGACAGTTTTTACCGTCGCTACCAAACCAGCCAACAACCTTTCATCCTCAGGCGCTCTTCCCACGTTGATAGCAATCACACCCTGGGGAGTTAGATGTTCATGGACGATCCGGAAAAATTGTACGGTCGTCAGGTGCCAGGGGATGTAAGGCGGGCGATAGGCATCCATACTGATTATGGAGTAGGTTTTTTCACTGGTATCCAACCCCCAACGCCCGTCTTTTGGAATGGGATTGAGATTAGGCTGGTTCATGCCAAAATACTCTTTTCCCACCTGGATGATCTTCGGATCAATCTCAAATCCATCGATAGGGATTGGTCCAAAAGCGTGCGTTGCCTGTCGAGCTGTTGTTCCCGCTGCAAGGCCAACGATCGCCATGCTTTCCACATCCTGGGGGGAAAATGGGGGCGCATTGAAAAACGGTGCAGCTAAGACTTGCATCCACGTCCCGTTGTACGCCAGCCTTTCTGGGTGATAGATAGAATGAACCCCCTGCCCTTCATTGAGACGGAGATAACGGTAGCCATCCTGCTCGATGACCTGAATGTAGTTATAAGATGATTCCGTCTCATAAATTTGACCGGGTGTTTTTTTAATGGAGCCCCGCCCCCAAATTCCTCCCAGGAGGATTAATACGACGATCATCCAGCTCCATTTCAACGCCTCTTTCCATCCTGCATGCTTCCACAACCCTCCCAGAGCGACGAGGACCAGGAAGAGAGAAAAGACCACAAACGTCAACGTTGTGCCTACAAGAGGAATGAGGATCAGGTCCGGCGTGAACGTCCCCAGAAAGGAACCCAGGGTGGAAATGGCGTAAATCTTCCCGGAAATCTTTCCCACTTTCCGGGAATCCCGCAAAGCGAGGCGGATGGCAAAAGGAGAGATTGTCCCCAGGAGGGTGATGGGAACCACAAACAAAATTAACACCCCTGTGAAGGATCCCAATAACACACCCACCTGGATCTGATCAAAGGCATCTGCAGCCTGATATAAAACCGGGCGGGCGACGAAAGGGATCAACCCAGAAGTAAACGCACCCCAGGCCAGGATGGTGTAAAAAACTTTATAATCAGGCCATCGATCTGCCCATCTTCCCCCCAGAAAGTACCCGGCTGTGAGATAGATGAGGATCAAACCTATGATGCTCGCCCAAATGAGGTTGCTTGTCCCAAAAACACCCCCCAGCAGGCGGGAAGCTGCAAACTCAACAGCCAGCGTGGTCAAACCAGTTGCAAAGACGGAAAAATATAAATATGACCTCATATTAGACAAGAATCCTTACTAAACCCGCTCTCGTGTTCTCCTCTATTCATCGAGCACCCAGCAGGAAGTTAATCCCGGTGTGGACAAAACCAGCTACCAAGGTTCGGGAAGCCGTACCCCAGAAGGCTGCGGTCTGAGACTCTTCCCAAGAACATCCCCAACCCAAAGAGGCTGAGCGGCCTCTTGAACCATGTCCACGATGTTCGGTTCCAGTGGTTTTAAAACATCAAGCACGATGCGCAGCAAATTTCCCATGATCTCACTTCTCTGTTCTCTCTAGAACCCGGTTTGCTGTCCACAACAAGAAACCTTCAGACCTTGCCGGAGAAACGCTATGCAGCTGATTTTCCGGCCCTAAATAATTACCAGCATATTTTACCATCTTTGTCTGAATTCATTTTTGACTCTATTCCCCACCATGCATGCTATCCACACGGGGGATGATTTTTGATTCATGCCGGGATAGAAAGAAATGGGAGAACCCGAATAAAAAATCCCCAGTCTTTCTGAATACATCGATTCCAGAATCATCTTTCCAATTTCACCACCACCACAGCCAGGAAAACAACTTCATAACATCTTCCCTGAACCAAGATAATCCATTATAATTTGGAAATGATGACTGTGCACCGGAATCAACCTTCCCGCATGAACGTCAGAAAACCGGCTGCTGCTTCCAAGGCGGCTGCCCCGATCATGCTTGCAGCCGCCCAAAAAATCCTAATGGAGCCCGAAAAACCTGACCTCTAGCAGGTGGAAAGTATCATATTCTGATCCATGAACCCGGGCTCTAACAACCGTCCGGGTTTTTACCTATCTAGCATCAAAATCAATTCAAAGGTGAGATTATGAACAACATACCACAGACAGGAAATGAAATCCGAGAATCCTTCATTGATTTTTTCAAAGAAAAAGGGCACAAATTTGTCAAATCCTCATCCTTAGTCCCCGGGGGAGATTCCACCCTCCTTTTCACAAATGCGGGGATGGTGCAGTTCAAAGATATATTTTTAGGGACAGAACAGCGTGACTACAACAGGGCAGTAAATTCGCAAAAGTGCATGCGGGTGGCCGGAAAACATAACGACCTGGAAGATGTGGGGCGGGATGACAGCCACCATACTTTTTTCGAGATGTTAGGCAATTGGTCCTTTGGGGACTACTACAAGAAAGAGGCAATTTCTTGGGCCTGGGAGCTGTTGACCGATGTTTGGAAATTCCCCAAGGACCGTTTGTACGCCACGGTTTTCAAAGACGAGCTGAAGGAGATCCCCACCGATGAAGACGCCGCAAGGTACTGGCTCGAACAACCGGGATTCAAAGAAAGCCATCTCTTTTATGAAGGTAGAAAAGAAATCCTCTGGGAAATGGGGGACACCGGACCCTGCGGTCCAAGCTCCGAAATCCATTATGACCTCCATCCCGAACTGGGACCGGTTAAAGACAAAGAGACCATCAACAGCGAACGCTTCATCGAGATCTGGAACCTGGTATTCATCCAGTACAACAGGGTAAGTCCGGATCACTTGGAACCCTTACCCGCCACTCATGTGGACACAGGCATGGGATTTGAAAGAGTGGTGGCCATCCTACAAAATACAGGCTCCAACTACAAAACAGATCTCTTTCTGCCTTTGCTGAAAGCCACCCAGGCCTTGACGGGCGACAGCGATCAGGAACGGGACCGGAATATCACGCCATACCGGGTCATTGCAGACCATGCCCGGGCAGCTGCATTTTTGATCGCAGACGGAGTGGTCCCCGGAAATATAGGCAGGAATTATGTCTGCCGAATGATTATCCGCCGTGCCTTCCGCTTTGGCGGACACCTGGGGCTCCATAAACCTTTCCTGGCAGAAGTGGCGAAACCCGTCATTGAAAATTACAAAGGAGCCTATCCGGAACTGGAACGGAACCAACAAATCATCCTCAAGACCATCACCCGGGAGGAGGAACAATTTCAAGAGACGCTTGAAAATGCTACCTACCGCCTGGAAAATATGCTCCACGACTTGAAGGAACAGGGCAAGGAGACCCTTCCCGGCGATCAAGCTGCCCATTTATATACCACATATGGAATGCCGCTGGAAATCACGCGTGATATAGCTGAAGAAAAAGGGTTAGAAGTGGATGACCAGGGATTCCGGAAAGCGATGGAAGAGCACCGCCTTGCCTCCGGGAAAGGGGAAAGCATGGGAGATGTGGGTGGAAAAGAGGTCAAGTTATACCGTGATTTGTTGAAAGACCTGCAGGAGCAAGGGAAACTAGACTCTGAAGGTGTCCACTATGACCCGTATGGGGAGCTGGAGTTTTCGGGAGACATTCTGGCGCTCGTTCATGAGGGAGAACGCATTGAAAGCGCCCGACCGGGCCAAGATGTGAATGTGCTTGTCCCCCGGACGCCTTTCTACCTGGAGGCAGGGGGTCAAGTGTCTGACACCGGGATGATTGCCGGGGATGACTGGCAGATAGATATCAGGGACGTGTATCAACCCGCAGCCGGGGTGATTGTCCATGTCGGAAATGTGCGCAAGGGGAATCCTGAGGTTGGTGAAGAGGCAGCGATCATCGTCGACAGTCAACGCCGGAGGGACATCATGCGCAATCACACCGGAACTCACCTCCTGCACGCAGCTCTGGATGAAGTGCTGGGGGAGCATGCCCGCCAGGCTGGTTCCCTGGTCGCGCCGGACCGGTTGCGATTTGATTTCACCCACAATGAAGCCCTTTCCAACCAGGAACTGGAGACCATTGAAGAGATCGTAAATCAAAGGATCTTAGAAAATCACCCTCTGCGCATCGCTCACAAACCTCTTCAAGAGGCCGTAGATGAAGGCGCGAGGGCTTTGTTCGGAGAGAAATACGGAGATGTTGTCCGAACTGTCAAAATGGGCACATTCTCCTATGAATTATGCGGCGGCACACATTCTGAGAGCAGCGGGGATCTGGGCATATTTTTAATCACCCATGAAGGGAGCGCTGCAGCCGGCATCCGGCGCATCGAGGCTGTAACCGGCAGAAAGGCATACCAACTCGTGCAGCGGAGATTTCGAGAATTGGACAAGGCTGCTTCATACCTTTCGACCGGCCCCGATCAGGTAGCTGAGCAAACGAAAGCTGTTCTCAACGAGCTTGATGAAACGCATCACGAACTGGATTCCATCCGTGAAAAGTTAGCTTTCCTGGAATTAAATCAGGCCTTTGAAAAAACATCCCAGGTTCAGGGAATTCATGTTCTCTCTGTGACATTGAAAGATGTGGACATGGAAGCCTTACGGCGCATGGCTGACCGTTTCCGACAGGAGTATCCCGAAAAGGGTGTGGCTGTCCTGGCGACAATCGTCGGCCACTCTCCTCAGATGATCGCCGCGGTCACAAAAGATCTTGTGTCCCGGGGGATACGAGCTGACGAATTGGTAACTTTCGTCGCCGAACAGGTAGATGGTGGTGGAGGGGGACGGCCGACTTTGGCCCAAGCTGGAGGGAAAAGCCCAGAAAAACTGGAAGAAGCATTGAAAAATGTCGCTGGATGGGTGGAGCGGCAACTCACCTAGCATCTATTGCGGATGGTGGCCAGGAGCGAGTCGTCCTTTTTTCCTCACCCCAGGGTAGATATGAACACCACTCCCTCCAGATATGGATAGAAGCATTCAAACCCCCTGTAAACTATCGGCTTTAGGAAGCCAGATTTGGTAAAATATCCCCTGTGAAAACGCAAATCATTCACCTCGAGAGCCACGATGATACCCATTCCGTCACAGATAAGATGGATTGGTCTCAAACACCTCGTGTGCTCCTGATCTGGCCCGAAAAGACCGATGTCCTGACCGATCATCTGGATTTAGTCATCCTGGAGCGACACAGCACATCCTTGGGAAGCCAATTGGGATTGGTTGCAGACCAGCCGGATGTCATCTACAACGCCAAGAAAGCTGGAATCCCACATTTCAAATCCAGAGCGGAAGCCCAAACCAAACCCTGGCCCCGCTCCCAACGGTATTATCGCCAGCGTTCTTTCCAGGAAAAGATCCTGGAACCGAAAGAATCAGACCTGCCAGAGAAACCGGAAAAAGATGTCTTATTTAAACTTCCTTCTTGGGCTCGTTTGACCACTTTTACTGTCGCAGTGGTCGCTGTACTCACGATCGCTTTTTTGTTACTTCCCAGGTCGGAAATTTTAATACCGGTCCAGGATCAATGGACAGAAGTCATCATTCCGGTACGAGCTTCCCCGGACATCCAAAATGTTTACGTTTCAGGTGCGCTTCCTGCCCGCGAGATCTCCGTCAGCATAGAGAAGAGGGCCCAGATGGAAACGACCGGTACGGTATCCATACCCGAGACATACGCTGCCGGAGAAGTCGTCTTCACAAATTTAACGGATCACGAAGTAGAGGTCCCCAAAAACACAACCCTGACGACGGGTGGGGAGAACCCGGTAAGCTACCGGACTCTTCACGCGGTTGAGCTGCCTGCGGGCACAGGTAACAAGGTGGAAGCCAAGATAAAAGCCAGAGATCCCGGCTCTTTTGCCAATCGAGAAGCCGGCGCTGTTTCCGGAATTGGAGCAGATTTTGGGGCAGATCTGACGGTGACCAACCCCCAACCCATCCGCGGGGGGAAGGATATTTACCTAGCGATCCCTTCCCAGCAGGACAAGCAAACGTTGACTGACCAAGTCATCCAGGATGTGAAAGAAGGCGCTCTAGAACGATTGAAGCAGAAAATGGGCCCCGGGGATATATTGATAAGTGAAACCCCTATCATTAAAGAAATCGAACAGAAAGAATTTACCCCTTCAGAAGGAGAACCCGGAGAAATCCTGGAAGTCAATATCCGGGTCAAAGTATCGGGCTGGATTGTCAAAAATCAAGACTTGAGGACATTGGCCCAGGATGTCATGAAAACCAACCAATATACGGATCAATACCAACCTGTCTCTGATACCCTCTCATATCAACCGGATACAGAAATCAAGGTGCATGATAACAAAGAAGCGGAATGGATGCTGGCAATAAAATGGCAGCGTAAACCCAGTGTTAAAGAGAGTGAAATTGTGAGCACAGTGCTTGGTCAGAAGCCATCCCGAGCAAAACGCCAATTGACAGAAAAGTTTAACCTCAGCAATCCCCCCCGAATTTCCATTATCCCATCTTGGTGGCCAAGGCTTCCCTTTTTACCATTCCGAATTAAGGTGGAATAAGAAAGGATCACTTTCCAACATGGACAACTCATCTCGTGTGCTGGCTGTAGATCCAGGACAAAAAAGAATAGGGTTGGCAGTTAGCGATCCCACAGGCACAATCGCGAACCCACTGGAGGTCATAGAACATCAGACCCGGGAATTGGCTGCCCAAAAAATCATCGAGATCGCTAAAGAATATGAGGCAGTCAAAATCATCATTGGCCAGGCACTGGACTGGGATGGCACTGTATCCTATCAAGGAAAGAAATCAAAGAGATTAGCAGGACGCATCAGAGAGAAAACAGATATCCCGGTCATCCTCTGGAACGAATACGGGAGCACGAAAACCGCTCATGAAGCCCGCCTGGCGATGGGCCTTTCCCGTAAAAACCGGGCCAAAGACATCGATCATCTCGCTGCTACCCTCATCTTGCAATCCTACCTGGACGCCCAGGAAACCGGGGGAATAAACGCACATGAATAAACGCGGGAAATCAAAACCATGGGGTGTGCTCTTCCTCCCCCTGATCGCCTTAGCCGTACTCACCCTGTTTTTTCTGGGAGGCATAGTCACAAGCATCCCTAAGCGAGCGGAGGAGATCTTTGGCGTTCCTGATCCCGAGTTAAATACCCGCAAATTATATTATCAATCGCTACTGCTGGTGTGGAACGCTGAAAAGCTGACGTCCCCCACAAATCTTCAGGGGGGAATGAAAACGTTTCACATTGATCCAGGTGATCCAGCATCAAACATCATAAACAGGCTCCAGAAAGAAAAGTTAATTGATAACCCCAACCTGTTAAAAACATACCTCGTTTACAGCGGCAGGGATAAAAATATTCAGGCGGGGGACTTCATCTTGAGCCCAGCCATGACGGAGATCGAGATCGTTCAGGCCTTTGAAAACCCCCATCCACAAAACATATCTCTGACCATTTTCCCCGGCTGGCGGACGGAGGAGATCGCTGGGGTATTACCCGAACTGGGCATAGATATCTCCCCCCAGGATTTTATCCAAGAGGTGAAAACTCGCGGAAAGGAAGGCCGTTTGTTTCCCGGCACATATCAAGTTGACCGGGACATCACAGCAGCACTCCTCGTAGATACGTTAGTAACAGCTTTTGAGGATCACTATACAGAAGAAATCCAGCAGGAAATTAGAGAGCAAGGCCTATCTCCAGCTGAAGGGCTGAGATTAGCTTCCATCGTGGAAAGAGAAGCTGTGCTTGAAGAAGAAATGCCGCTCATCGCCTCTGTGTTTCTCAACCGCCTTAGAAAGGGGATGACACTGGGAGCTGACCCAACCATCCAATACGCTCTGGGATATAACAAATCCCAGGAAACATGGTGGACGAACCCCCTCACTTTAGAAGATTTTCGAGTGGATTCCCCGTATAACACCTACCGGAACCCGGGCCTTCCTCCCGGACCGATCTGCAATCCGAGTTTATCCGCTCTCAAAGCAGTGGCGCATCCTGAAATCTCCCCTTACTTCTTTTTCAGCGCCGCATGTGACAACTCGGGCCGGCACAACTTTTCAGAAACCTTCGAAGAACACCAACAAAATATTTGCCCTTGAGCCTCTAACTACGACATTTTCCACAGAAGTTGGGGTATCTCGATCTCTGATCAGATGAGAGAAAGAAATCTTTCTACGTCCCCATCCCCCGTTCTTTCCAGGCGATTCGGGCGCTGGCTGCCACAAAGATGCTTCCTGTGACTAAGACCAGATGATCATCACCCGCGTCCTGAAGAGCCTGTTCCAAAGCATCCCCGACATCATGGACTACTTTGGTTTCGCATTCATAATCAGCTGCTTTCTTTGCCATCAAGTCCGGATCCATGGCCCGGGGATGATTGGCCTGCGTGCAGATCAGGGTTCGGGTGCGGGGTAAAACCGCGTCAAACATCCCTTTCAATTCTTTATCCTCTGAAATGCCAAATACCAGGATCATGGATTTCTCTGGAAAAAAGTCATCTACAGTCTCTTTTAATTTACCAATCGCTGAGGGATTGTGCGCGGCATCGAAAATTACGGGAGGAGAACGGCGGGCGATTTCAAACCTCGCTGGCCAAACAGTACCCGCGAACCCATCGCGAATGTCATCTATGGAAATCAGCAGGCCCCTTTTGGAAAGCGTTCTGAGCCCTGCATAAGCTGTGGCCGCGTTCTCAATCTGGTATCTCCCTAAAAGCGGGATTTGGATTTTTTCCCCTTCCTCTTCCAGAGTGTCTGGGTTTTCACCGATGAGAAACGATTGTCCCTCTAACCCGGCCTGAAGAGGTCGAAAGACGTAGTCCTTCCCCACTTCAATCAAAGGAGCATTCCGCTCATCAGCTACCTCATGGACCACATCCCGGGCGGACTCCTCTTGGGGAGCGAGAACGATAGGAACACCCGGTTTGATGATCCCGGCTTTCTCCCAGGCGATCTCTGGAAGGGTATCTCCCAGTATGGCGGTGTGATCTAGATAAAGGGCGGTGATCACGGAAACCAGGGGTGTGATGATATTCGTCGAGTCCAGGCGTCCCCCGAGGCCTACCTCAACCACGGCAATATCCACGTTTTGTCTGGAAAAATAGAGGTATCCCAGCCCTGTGGTGATTTCAAACGTCGTCAAGCGGGGGATGGATTCGATTACAGGCTTCAACTCATCCATCAATTCCACCAGGTCAGGCCTGGCAATCGGTTGGTGATTGATTTGGATCCGTTCCTCAAAATCTTTCAGATGGGGGGATGTGTACAACCCCACCCGGTAGCCTGCTTCCACCAAAACGTGGGAACAGAAAGCACTCACCGACCCTTTCCCCTTGCTGCCAGCGATGTGAAGGCTCTGAAAATCCTTCTCCGGGTTTTCGATGCGTTCCATAAAGGTCCGCATGCGGTCCAGATCAAAGTTTTCAGGCTTCAGGTTATCTTGATGGGTACGGCTGAAATCAACGAAACTGTAAATATAATCGAGGGTTTCCTGGTATTTTTCTTGGAGTGATTTCATAGTGCTAGGATTGTAACCTCCTCACGCTCCTGACGCAACTGGCATGCAGCATTAGATACCTTTATAAAGCATTATTCCGATGAAAAGACAACTATTTTCATCGTGTTAACGAATATTAATTCCCATTTAAACTTTAAGATTCATTCCTTGCTAGGAGACTGATCAGGGGTTATGATATGATTAAGTTGTTTCCAGGATCAACTGGATCAAACCCTATCCACTATCCACTATTAAGAGGAGAATCCTTTATGTACAAAAAACGTCTTTCTTACCTTTTGTTCGCGCTTTTCATCATCAGCGCCTTTTTACTCAGCGCTTGTGGCGGAGAGGCCGAACTGGGAACGGAGGAAAACCCCATTATCTGGGCAGTGGTCCCCTCCGGGGAAACTGAACAGGTCGTGACTGGCTTCGAAGAGGTTGCCAGCCTGATCCAGGATGAGACCGGCCTGGTGATCGAGCCATTTGTGGCCACCGAGTATGCCGGCGTGATCGAAGCTATGTGCAGCGATCCACCCAAGGCTCACATGGCCTCCCTGGCCACTTTCTCTTATATTTTGGCCAGCGAAAGAGGTTGTGCGGAAGCAGCCCTGGTGGCTGTCCGCTTCGGCAGCGCAACCTATAACGGGCAGATATTCGTGCGCTCAGACAGCGGAATAGAAAGCATAGCAGACCTGGAAGGGAAGACCTTCTGCCGCCCCGACCCCTTGAGCACCAGCGGCTGGATCATCCCCAGCATCACCATGAAAGCTGAGGGCCTCGATCCAGAGACCGATCTGGCTGAAATCGTCGACGCCGGATCCCATGATGCTTCGGTCACAGGCGTTCTCAACGGTGACTGCGATGCAGGCGCGTCTTATGTGGACGCCCGATCCGCTGTGGAAGATGAATATCCGAACGTGATGGATGAACTTACCATCATCAATGTTTCCGCCGACATCCCCAATGACGGTGTGCAGTTCATTCCCGACTTTGATGAAGAGAAAAAATCCCAGATCGTGGATGCCCTGCTGGCCATCGCGGAAACCGAGGAAGGGCAGGAAGCCCTGGACACCGCGTACTCATGGACAGCTCTAGAAGCGCAAGATGATACCTTCTATGACCCCTTCCGCCAGGTGCTGGACGCTGCAGGTGTCTCCCCCGAAGAACTGCAATAATGGCAGCCGGAAGAGATTGGTGAAATTCCGAACCTCACCACTCTTACCATGACAGATAACCAAAAGGACGGCTCAAGGTTTTGGGCCGTCCTTTTCATTATTTCTGACCAACGAGGATGAAAATAACCTATTATGCCATTATTTTTTTTATATAATAGTATTGGTTGCAATCCATGATAAGAGAGGTTAACACTCATGCTGGAAGTTAAAAACCTAACCAAGATATACGATGATGGCACGGTTGCCCTTAAAAACATCAGCTTCACGGTAGAAGACGGGGAATTCCTGATCATCATCGGTTTGAGCGGATCGGGAAAATCAACCCTGCTGCGCTGCGTCAACCGCCTGATCGACCCTACAGAAGGAGATATCATCTGGGACGGCGTCAATCTGGCTAAGTTGGAGGGAGAAGAGCTCCGAAAAGCCCGCCGGCAGATCGGAATGATCTTTCAACACTTCAACCTCGTCAGGCGGTCCTCGGTGATGACCAATGTGCTCTCGGGGCGTCTGGGATATTCTCCCACATTCCAGACAATGATGCACCAGTTCAAAAAGTCGGACCGCGAGAAAGCCTGGCAGGCTCTAGAACGCCTGGGCATTGAGGACCAGGCCTTCAAACGCGCGGACGAGTTGAGCGGAGGACAGCAGCAGCGCGTGGGGATTGCCCGGGCTTTGATGCAGGACCCGGAATTGATACTGGCGGATGAGCCCGTAGCCAGTTTGGATCCTGTTCTGGCTCACTCCATCCTCACCTACCTGGAGCGCCTAAACCAGGAGGATGAGATGACCATTGTCTGCAGTTTGCACTATTTAGACCTTGTGCAGCGTTACAGCACACGTGTCCTCGGTCTCCGAGAGGGGGAGATAGTCTACCGTGGAACACGGGAAGAAATCAGAGCCATGACGGATGAGGAGTTCCAGGAGATCTACGGTGAGCAAGCGCAGCGGGTAACCGGCGGCTTAGAAGGCAACCTCGACGAGTTCGGATTAGGAGAATAACCATGAACCACCGAAAAAAACCAGAACAAGAAGAACGGAAACCGAGTCTTGTTCCTCCCTATCTAGCAGGTTTGTTGTCGCTGGTCGTACCCGGCCTGGGCCAGTTTCTGGCCCGCACATACCGCCGCGGGGCCATTTTACTGGGCAGCTTCATCTCACTGGTAGGGCTGATGATCTGGCGCATTCAGCTGGCGGGAAAACGGGTGGAAGGGGCCTTGGAGATCATCCAAAAGGCTTACCGCCTGCGGCCAATTTTAATCGTACTTACCGTATTGATGGTCATTTTTTACCTGTGGATTGCCTATGATGCCTATCTGATGGCCAAAAGGACGAAAGGCACACCTCTGGGGCTGATCTTTATGGTCCTGATCATCTTCTTCATCATGGGCTGGCAGATTGGAGATATCAACCCTGTGGCCCTGGTCACCGACCTTGATGAAGCAGCAGGACCGCTCAGCGAGGTCCTCTGGCCCTGGGAACGGGCGGTAACGTACCCGGAAGAAGAAATTGTCGCCACCATGCCCATACAGGTCCCCTGCACGGAAAGTGCTCCTCCGGATGTGCCGGATTATGGGGAGGGAGAACCCCGTCTGGAAGCTGAACCAAGATGCGGTCAATTGAGCGAACAGGGCGGGGAAACGGGGACAAAAATCACCCTCCACGGTGAAAATTATCTCCCCGGTAAAACGGTCAACATCCTCTGGGAAGATCCCATCGGGAACGAATTCAGGGCCCGTCAGGGTGGGGAATATGTCAAGGTGGTACCTGATGAGAACGGAGAATTTACCATTGACATCATCCTGCCTTACAGGCTGCTTCCCCCCAGTGCCACCGAACCGTTTTACATCTGGGACCTGAAAGCCCGCCAGGTCACCAGCCTGGGTGCTGCCCAGGCCAGCAAGGAATTGAAGCTTGCCATCGAAAAAATCATCGAAACGATCTTTATCGGCATGATGGCCACATTCTTTGGTGTGATCATCGCTCTCCCGGTAAGCTTTCTGGCTGCCCGCAACCTGATGTCAGCCAACAAGTTCACTCTCATCATCTACTATATCGCCCGGGGGATCATGAACATCGTCAGATCCATAGAGCCCTTAATCTGGGCTGTGATTGCCTTGATCGTAGTTGGTCTGGGCCCCTTTGCGGGCATCATCGCCCTCACCATCCACTCCATAGCCGCCCTGGGCAAGCTGTATTCGGAGGCCATTGAATCCATTGATCCCGGCCCGATTGAAGCGGTGCAGGCCACAGGGGCCAACTGGGCGCAGACGATTATGTATGGTGTGGTCCCCCAGATCATCCCACCTTTTGTCTCCTTCACTATCTACCGCTGGGATATCAACATCCGCATGTCCACCATCATCGGTATGGTCGGCGGTGGGGGGATTGGCTTCCTGCTCATCCAGTGGATGCGTTTGCTGGATTACAAGGCTGCCGGAATCGCGATCTGGTTCATCACCATCACCGTGGCCATCCTGGACTACGTCAGCGCGGAAATCCGGGAACGCTTCGTGTAAACTTACAAAAACATGCTCCATCTCAGGAAACCAGGTTTCAAATGAAGCCTGGTTTCTTTGATATAACATGGTACAATGCGCACGTGTCTAAAAAAACGCGAAACATGCTCCTGACAGCGGTCTTGACGGTCCTGATAATCTCCCTCTTTCCCAGGGTCCTCACCTACTGGTATGGCAAGAAAAGGACCAAAACCCTGGAATCCATACCCTCATCCAGGGTCGCGATCGTATTTGGGGCTGGACTCCAAAGTGACGGCTCCCCCTCCCCTGTGCTGAAAGATCGCGTTTCAACCGCTGTGAAACTATATTTTGCTGACAAAGTAGATAAGATCCTCATGAGCGGAGATAACCGCTATGTGAATTACAATGAACCGGCCGGCATGAAAAGGTACGCTCTTGAGTTACAGGTCCCTGAAGAGGACATCGTCCTGGATTATGCCGGGCGCCGGACCTATGATACCTGTTATCGCGCGAAGCACATCTTTAAAGTCCCGGAAGCGATTCTGGTCACCCAGAAGTTCCATCTCCCCAGAGCCATTTACACCTGCAACTTTTTAGGCTTACCCAGCCAAGGGGTCCCAGCAGATCAAAGGGTTTATTCTCCTCCAGATCATTTGATTTGGAAAATGAGGGAAATCCCAGCCACCCTGATGGCGCTGCTCCAGGTCCATATCACCCGGCCCGAGCCGATACTTGGAGATCCGGAACCAATTTTCCCGAATGAAAATTAGCTCAAGAAAAAGCTCTCAGCTTCTCACTCGATTTAGGTTATTAAAAGCGAGGTATGGCATGAAACGTTTCATTTTTCTTGTTCTGGCCGCTCTCAGCATTTTGAGCCTCAGCGCGTGTGGAGCAGGGATCGAACTCCCCTTCAGGTCAGAAATGAAAACCGGTCCAACCAGATCAGAATCCATAAGGATTCCTCTGCCCAACGGTGAAACCCCTGTTGATGTCACCCTGTCATTTGGAGCTGGAAAATTGATCATCCTTCCCAACCCGGGGAACGATTTCATATCTGGGACGGCTACCTTCAACGTCGAGGATTTCAAGCCTGTCATCACCACTGAAAATCAAGATATTTTGATCAAACAAGGCAATTTAAAGCTGAATGCTGTCCCCAAAATCAATCAAAAAATCAAGAACGAATGGAGCCTGGCCTTTTCAAGCTATCCGATGGACCTGACCATCAAGTCAGGGGCCTATACAGGAAAATTTGAGTTTGGGGGTTTGGCGATTACGGATCTGCACATTGCTGATGGAGCCTCCAATGTCAACCTCTCTTTCTCCACGCCCAACCCATCCCGCATGCACGCTTTCCGGTATGAAACCGGCGCCTCAAACATCACCATGGAAAAGTTAGGCAACGCCAACTTCCAAACCATGCTTTTCGAGAGCGGCGCTGGGAATTACCATCTAGACTTTTCTGGCAGCATTCGACAAGACACTTCCATATTCATCGAAACAGGTTTGAGCCGCCTTAAAATCACAGTCCCGCAGGATACCCCCGCTGTGGCACAATTCGAAGGGCCGCTTTCTAAAGTTACGGGAAAAGGAAATTGGCAGCAAATGGGGGATGAATTCCTTCAAGAAGGAGAGGGACCCCGACTCAACTTCACCATACAGACAAAAGCAGGGACTGTAATTTTACAAAATCCGTGAAAAATGCGTTTTTTATACCCTGAAAATCAATTTTTGAGCCATTAAGAGCCTTTTTTGCATAAAATTCAGGAAAAATATGATTGACAAGGGACAAAAACTCCATTAAACTACTCACATATTGGCTATACGAAAATGGAGGGCGATGATGGCTGACGAATCCACCGCACATATTTCTCCCCAAACCACCCTTACCCCCGCTTTGAAGGCCTGGAAGATATATTTACAGGACCAGGGCAGTTCACCCCATACCGTAACCGCTTTCCTGGGCGATTTGCGACTGCTCTCCTCCTATCTTCCCCCCGATAAAACCCTGGGAGAAATCAGCCTTCCAGATCTGAATAACTTTTTAGATTGGATGGAAAATGACCGCGGCGTACCCTGCAGTCCAAAGACTTTAGCCCGCAGGATCACCTCCCTGAAATCATTTTTCCGATGGCTTCACGAGGGAGGCGCCATCCCCTCCAATCCCGCGGAAAAGGTTGTCCAAAAATCGGTAAAAAGCCCCCTCCCCGAGGTCCTATCACCAACCGAGGTCGAGGCCATGCTCCAAACCGCACAGCAGCTCAGGCAAGGTGAGGACCCCGACATACGATCTTACACCCTTTTCTCCCTCCTGCTCCACACCGGGATTAAGAAAGGGGAATGCCTGTCCCTCAGCCCCAACCACATTCACCTCGAAAGCCCTCAGGGCCCGATGGTCTTCATCCGCTACGCCAGCCCCCAAAACAGATATAAAGAGCGCAAAATCCCGGTCCCCGAAAACTGGGTGGAAGCTTATCAGGAATACGAAGCAAAGCACCACCCCACGGACACCTTGTTCCCCTGGTCAGCCCGGATGCTGGAATATGTCCTTGAAGATTTAGGAGAAGATGCCGGACTTGAGAAAAGGGTTTCCTTTTCCATGTGCCGCTGGACCTGCGCTTTAAATGATTGGCGCTCCAATATGGAGCACAATCGTATTCGCCAGAAATTAGGGATCTCGGAAGTTCAATGGCGCGAGGTCAGCCGCAAATTGCAGGTCCTCAGCCGAAAGATGGACCGCGAAGAGGAAGAGGAAGAGGAAAACAATCCACTCCATGATGCCGCTGCCCAAACTGGAAACGGGCATTAATCCTGCCTTTTCTCCAAAGAAAGATGGAGTGCTTTTCCCGATTTTTGCCTGATTCTTACCCCGTGGGCTATCTGATACCCTGGAACCCAAAGAATTTTTTCCCCGGAGCGCAGGATCGGCCACCGTTCACGGGCTTCTTGGGGAATTTTCTCATTGATCATCAGATCTGAAACAGACACCCTTTTTCCTTCCATTCCCAACGGTGAATACCGCTCCCCTTCTTTGCGTCCGGCGAGGGTAAGTGGAAAGTCAACTTCCCCGGCATCCACCCATGCCTGGTACGGATCCTGATTGGCGAGTATCTTTTCTCTTTCAACCTGACCCATATTAACGGTCTGCAGCTCAAACACCCACCCTTGGCTGAGATGAATCAGACCCGGCTCTTGTATGAACAGTCGCTGTCCCTTCCGCATCTGGGGATAATCAGCCAAGGGTATGTCTGCATCCCAGGTCATAAAGTACACCGTCTTTTCCATCAGTTTGACCCCCACCTTCCCTACCAGGTTGTCCACACCTCGCTCCGTTGGCTGATCAATGAAAGAACGGGCCCGTTCCACATGATCAAAACTCACCTGGTCGAGGTGGGGACGGAGGTCCCTCAAGACCCACCGGATAAGGCGCCGCTGATCGCCAATTTCCATGCCTCCGAGGTCCTCCCTGGAAAACGCCCGATACCCCTCTCCCACTTTTTGAAGGGCACCTTCGTATAAAGTTTTTGTCCTCTTGTCCAGGAGAGCGTAATCCTCACGGAGAATCTCCGCTAACTGCCAAATCTTTTCTCGCACACGGGGGTTATACTCCTCGAGGATAGGGATCAACTGGTGACGAATCCGGTTTCTGCGAAAGGCCAGGTCTTCATTGGACGGATCACGGATAGGCGAGAGGTGATGTGCCTTACAGTAATCTTCGATCTCCTTTTTCCAAACTGTCAGAAGGGGACGGATCAAGGGAATTCTCTCACTCCATTCGTTAGGCAAACTGGTCATGGACATCCCTGTCAATCCCAAAAACCCGGCACCCCGGATGATATTCATCAGCACCGTTTCAACCTGGTCATCTGCTGTATGCCCCACCGCGACAGCCTGGACCTTTCGTTCCTCCGCTTTTGAGAACAAAAATTGATAACGTAAGTTCCTGGCTGCTTCCTCGAGGGAGCGGGAGGATTTCTCTGCAATGCTTCCAACGTCAGCTTTTCCCCGCAAAAATGGGATTTCCCATCTTGCCATGCGCTCTTCTACCTGGCGCGCTTCCGCATCCGCCCCTGGACGGAGCTGATGGTTAAAATGAGCGGCAACGACCGGGTAATTTTCCTTTACCAAAGCATGAACCAAACAGAGGCTGTCTGGGCCTCCAGAAACCCCAACAAGAATCTCATCCTCTTTATTGGAAACCAGGCGGTCAATCACCTCAGAAATCATCAAGTCCCATTATAATCTATGGTATATTTTATAGATAGAAATCATGGATTTATCCATAGGAAGAAACCATGCCACAAAAGATTTTGATCATCGACGACGATATTGATACATTAAAACTAGTCGGAATCATGTTGGAGAGGAAAGGATTCAAGATCCTTGCCTCCACAACAGGGGAAAAAGGGCTTCACCTGGCCAAAAGCGAACTCCCAGATCTCATTCTCCTGGATATCATGATCCCCGATATCGATGGCTATGAAATCGCCCGCAAACTGCGGTCCACCCCGGAAACCGAAGCGATTCCCATCATCATGTTCACCGCCAAGAGTCAGGTGGATGATAAAGTGGAAGGTTTGGAGGCGGGGGCTGACGCGTATATCACAAAACCAGCTCGTCCCCGGGAGTTATTCGCGCAAGTACGGTCTATCCTAAAACGTGCCCCCCAACGCGCAGCGCAACCGGAAGCGACTGATCAAGCAGGGACCTTAATTGGTGTGGTAAGCGCCAAAGGTGGATTAGGCCTTTCCACGCTAGCCACGAATCTGGCGGTTGAGATCCACGAACAAACAGAAGAAAACATCATCCTGGCGGACTTTCGCCCTGGACAAGGGACCATCAGCCTTGAACTGGATATGACCAATACTGAGGGATTTAAAAAGCTGCTGGAAATGGATCGCAGCGCCCTCACCCCATCAAACATCAAAGAAAATATACTCATCCATCAATCGGGCATTAAAACGCTTTTATCGTCACCTCACCCCGTCGATGCTGCATACATCACGAAAGATGGACATTTCCATGCGATAGCCCAGAACCTTCAAAACATAGCAGATTACACGATCCTGGATCTGGGTCCCTCTCTTCCCCCCATCTCAAAGAAGGTCATCCCGGAATGCACTAAAGTGCTTGTTTGTATGGAACCCTCACCTGACAACATCGTGCAAACAAAACAACTCATCGAATATTTATTAAACTCAGGAATCAGCGAAGGGCGCTTTGTGACTGTACTGATCAATCGACAACGCTCCGGTGTCCAGCTCAGCTGGGAGCAGGCAGAAGAACAATTTGACCGGGAAATCGACCAGATCTTCACACCTGTTCCAGAATTAGCATATCAAGCTGCGCGTACGAAGATCCCCATGATCAAACGCTCACCGGAAAGTATGACAGCAGAGCAGTTTAGTGAGTTAGCCACCCAAATCATAGAATAAGGTTATGGAGATCTTTCCTGTTGAGATAGATGAAGCGATCCAACAGACAGCGAAAATCATAAGGTCGAACAACCGTGGTGTGGCATTAACGGGCGCAGGGATATCCACACCGTCCGGTATCCCTGATTTCCGATCTCCAGGAAATGGGTTGTGGACCCGATACCGCCCGATGGAAGTCGCTTCCTTGACTGCTTTCCGCTCCCACCCTGATACATTTTATTCCTGGCTGCGCCCCCTGGCACGGAAGTTGTTTTCTGCTCAACCTAATGAAGCGCACCATGCCTTAGCAAAACTAGAGGAAAAAGAAAGCATCCAGACAATCCTCACCCAGAATATTGACAATTTACATCAAAAAGCCGGTTCTGAAAATGTGCTCGAATTGCACGGATCATTTGAAACTTTATCTTGTACAGCGTGTCATCAACAAACACAAATCACTGAGGACTTAATCGTCTCGCTGATCGATGAAGGAAACATTCCCCGCTGCTGGGAGTGTGGTGCGATATTGAAACCCGATGTTGTCCTTTTCGAAGAACAGCTTCCTGTTCAAACGTGGAAAAAGGCTGAAACAACCACCCGGGAATCTGATTATATGCTTGTCGTTGGTTCCTCACTAACGGTTCAGCCGGTGTCCAGCTTACCGCAGGCGGCAGTCGCTTCCGGAGCAGATTTGATGATCATCAATCAAACTGAAACGCATATGGACGACCAGGCTGAGGTGGTGATCCATGGTGATGTGGCAAATGTCCTTCCCGTTCTTACCCAAAAGGTCCTATATGGATAATACAAAAATAAAAAATGATTTGGTCAACCGTTACCAGCAACTCATCAATATATCTTGCGAGCTAAATTCCGAGCTCGATTTAAATATTCTCCTCTCCAAAATCGTCAGCGCTGCTGCTGATGTTTCCGATGCAGAGGAGGCCTCTATCCTGATGTACGATCCCATCAAGGAAGAACTCTATTTCCAGGCTGCCACAAATATCGATACACAATTAAAACGGGGGATGAAAGTTCCCATAGAAAAGAGCATCGCTGGCTGGATCGTGGAACATAAAGAACCCGTGATCGTGGAGGATCCCCAGTCGGACAGCCGCCATTTCGACCATGTCGGGGAAATCACAAACATCGAAGTCCATTCCTTATTGGGTATTCCTCTGATCACAAAAAGGGAGATCATCGGCGTCCTGGAGGTGATCAACAAAAAGGATGGGGAGTTTACCAAAGAGGATGAAAAAGTTCTCCTCGGCCTGGGAGGCCAAGCTTCCGTGGCTATTGAGAATTCACGTTTATTTCAGCAATCGGACTTAATCGAAGAGTTCGTACATGAACTTCGTACTCCCTTATCTGCCTTGAGCGCTGCCACTCATTTATTGAAAAACAAACGTGTGGATGAGGATCAGAAGCACAGGATGATTGAGATCCTCGATGAGGAGATCGATGCCCTGACTGATATGTCCACTTCATTCCTGGATCTCGCCCGTCTGGAAACGGGCCGGAAGCAATACAATGTTCAGGACTTCAATTTCAGTGAGTTGCTTTTTGAATGCCACGGCATCATGGAGAGCGAAGCCCGGGAAATGGGGATCGCCTTTAAACTATCCCTTCCTGAAGATTTACCTGTCATCCGTGGAGACCGCAGCAAGTTGAAACAAGCGATCATCAACTTACTCAACAATGCGATTAAATACAACAAAGAAGAAGGGGTCATCACCCTATCCTGTAAAGCGACAGAAGAGGAATTGGTCATAACCATCTCTGATACCGGGATAGGGATTCCCAACAAAGACACTTCCCGGATCTTCGAAAAATTTTACCGGGTTCCTGAACACAGGGAGAAAATACCCGGCACTGGTTTGGGATTATCCGTTGTCAAGCAGATCATCAACGGACACGGCGGCCGCATTGATGTAGAAAGTGAATTGGGCGTCGGTACCACCTTTACCATTTACTTACCTCACCAATAAACCAGACCTGCAGTCTCCGGACCGGAAAACAAGCAGCTGCTGAAATCGACTCCTGGCCATCCACTTACAATCCAGTCGCCGCCTCTATGATTCAACATGCGTAAATACAGCATCCACATTATATTGATTCTGGTCACATGTTTCCTCGCCACGCTAGCTTACCGCCAGGGAGGCTTACCTTCCCTTGCCCAGGGGCTGCTCCGAGGAGCATCCCTGCTGCTCCATGAAATCCCCCTTCTGATAGCTGCCTTCTTAACAGCTGGTTTCCTGCAAGCGCTGATCCAAAAAGAAACCGTAACCCGCTGGTTGGGAGAAGAAGCCGGTTTTAAGGGGATCCTCCTCGCCTGTCTGGCTGGCGGATTAATTCCAGGAGGACCGTACGCGTACTATCCCATCGCTCAAGCCTTGCTCAAGTCCGGAGCTGGGATCGGGGTCCTGGTCGCCTTTGTGACCGCGAAAAATTTATGGTCCGTGTCCCGGCTGCCCATGGAATTCGCCATTTTAGGCAGCCAAATTACTATCACCCGGTATTTGATCACATTCCTCATCCCTCCCTTGATAGGCTGGATCGCTGCCGGATTGTTTAGTCATACGATAAATAACATTCGTCAAGGCATCAGGGAATGAATACAGCAACCATTGTACTTTGGGTCATCGCCCTCGCCCTTGGGGGATGGGCCTGGAAAAAAAGGGACGGCAGCTTAAAAAAGGGAGGAGTGCTGGCATGGAAAACAGCGCGCCAAAATGGTGCACTCCTGGTAATCGCCTTTGTGATCGTGGGATATATTGACCTTTTGTCACCCACGGAATTGATTCAATCCTGGATCGGACCCCAATCAGGATGGAAGGGCATCTTCCTGGCGGAAGGGTTGGGCATGCTTCTACCGGGAGGTCCTTACGTGGTTTTCCCCCTGATTACCATCCTTTATCAATCAGGCGCCAGTTTGAGCGCAACCATCACTCTGGTCACCAGCTGGGCGACGCTTGCCTTCTTGACCGTCTCCTTTGAGCTGCCCTTCATGGGATGGCGGTTTACCCTTATTCGCTGGGGATTGGGACTGAGCATCCCGCTCATCGCTGGAGGCGTGACACTGCTGATCATGGGATGAGATTCAACAAACGTCCACAATTCTTTTTATCAACCCAGGTCCCTGATAGATAAGGCCTGTGTAAACCTGCACAAGACGGGCTCCTGCTTCTAATTTTTCTACAGCGTCTGCCGGGGAGAAGATCCCCCCCACACCGATAATGGGTAATCCGCCTGAAGTTCGTCGGTGAATCTGTTGAATCATCTCCGTACTTTGCCTGGCAAGCGGCTTTCCTGATAACCCCCCGGTTTCCCCAGCAAGAGGCGATTCTAGACCCATCCGACCTACCGTGGTATTGGTCGCAATCACCCCTTCTACGCCTGCTTGTATGATGGCATCCAGGGCATCATCCAGCTCCTGATTCGATAGATCGGGTGCCAGTTTGACCAATAAAGGGAGTGGTTTGTTTAGACTTTTCACCAGTTGATCCCGTTCTGCAGCCAGTTCTTCCAGCAAAGCCATTAAATGTTCTTTTGCCTGCAAGCGCCGCAGCCCGATTGTGTTGGGAGAACTGACATTGATCGCGATGTAATCAGCAAGATCAGAAAACCCTCTCAACAGCGCCAAGTAATCCCGGATGGCCTCCTGATTGGGTGTATCTTTGTTCTTGCCGATGTTTACACCCAGGATCAAGTCATCCAATCCAGCCCCTTCCATCTGGTTCTTGACAAACGCCATCCCCCGGCCGGGAAATCCCATCCGGTTAATTAACGCCTGATCCGCGGGCAGACGAAAAATCCTGGGTTTGGGGTTCCCCCTTTGCGGAAGGGGAGTGACAGTGCCGATCTCGATATGCCCCATTCCCAGGACAGATAAACCCCGAAAACCGATCCCATCTTTATCATATCCAGCTGCCAGTCCCACGGGATTGGGAAAAGTCAGTCCGAATACATGAACAGGCTTGTGCTCTGATTGAAAATATGCGCGCAGCAGCTTCCGGAAGACAGGCATCTTCCCAACCCAACGCATGACCTGAATCACGCTTTGGTGAGCACGTTCTGGATCAGTCTGGAAGAGGAGGGGGCGAATCAATTCATACATGGTTTCCTTTCGTGCCTAATCAGCGGCCTTCAGCTTCTAAAAACAAGCGCACTCGGTCAATCTTCTTTTCATCCACCAGCTGCTTCTTTTGAAAATAAGAAAGCAGTTCTGACAGTGTGAACACAGCATGTAAGCGACAGCCCTCCTTCTCCAGGGTCTTTGCACCACCTGATTCCCGATCCAAAAGGACAACGATGTCCTTCACATCAAGACCCACGGCAGACAATGCTTCCATGCCTTCCAATTTACTCCCCCCGGTGGTGATCAAATCATCAATGACTACCACCCGTTCCCCGGAGGAATACTCTCCCTCCACGCGGGCTTTCGTACCGTAATCCTTCTTCTCTTTCCGGGGGTAAATCATGGGCCAATTGCCAAGCAGGCTGACAGCGGTAGCGATCGGCATGGCAGCATAAGGCAGAGCCGCTATCCTGTCAAAATCCAAATCACGCAACAGGGGTAGATAGGCGGAGGCAACTTCCTGCAGCAGACGGGGGCGGCTGGCTAGAACCCGAAGGTCAATGTATATGGGTGAAGTAATGCCTGATTTCAGCGTAAACTCTCCAAACTTGACACAACCTGCCTGTAACAGACCTTCAGCCAGGGAAGCGAAACCATCATCCTCGTAGTGTTTTTGACTGAAAGAACCTTCCTTTGCCTTCCTGACCTCACGCTGGATGGAAACTTGGAGATCCTTTGCAGCCAGCCGGGGGCGATCCGCGCGGGAAATTCCCCGGGAGACGGGAACCAGCAGACCCAAACCATCCTCACGGACCCCCGCTCTCACCGCAGCTTGCAGATCCCCTCCCTGTGCGCCCACGCCAGGAGCCAGAATCCACAATCCTGGAACCCGATCCCGGACTGCCTGTAATGAATCTACCTGCGTAGCCCCTACCACCAACCCCAGGTTATCATTCTCATTCCAGGATTGAGCCAGTTCTGCCACGTGCTCATAGAGCAGTAAAGCTTCCTTTTCCATGACATCCGCCCGGCTGATGACGCGCACATCCTGCAGATCATGGGCCCCGGGATTGGACGTTTTGCAGAGCAAGAAAACCCCCTTTTCAGGATCCTCAAGGAAAGGCGCTGCCGCGTCCCGCCCCAGATAGGGGCTGATGGTCACCGCGTCTGCCCCGTATACCTCAAAACAGGCTTTTACATAGGCCCTGGCGGTAGAAGAAATATCCCCCCTTTTGACATCCAGGATAACGGGGATTTGATCCGGAACAGCTTCAATTACTTCTTTCAAGGCAGTGACACCCTCCGCACCCAGCGCTTCAAAAAAGGCGCTGTTGGGCTTATACGCCGCGGCCAGGTCTTTCGTCTCCTCAATAAGTTGCAGGCAAAATGATCTCGCCGCTTGACCCGTCTGTTCAGGTAAATCTTTGGGGTGCGGGTCAAGGCCCACACAGAGCAGGGAATCGACCACCTTTATTCTTTCTTCTAAAATTGAAAAGAACGACATATTTTTCCTCTTAATTCCCTGTTAGGCTTTCCCCAGTACCATGGCCAGAAGCGCCATCCTGACATACATCCCGTATTCCATTTGGCGGAAATAAGCCGCCCGGGGGTCGTCATCCAGCTCCATGCTGATCTCTCCCACCCTGGGCAGGGGATGCATCAAAGTCATATCCTCTTTCGCGGCCTCCATGGTTTGGGGCGTAATGATATAACTTCCTTTGACTTTCTCGTATTCTTCAGGGTCTTCAAATCGTTCTTTTTGAACCCGTGTGGCGTAAAGCACATCAGTTTCAGGCAAAGGTTCCTCTAAGGACGTAAACTCGCGCTGTGGAATCCCTTTTTCATCTAATTCACCTACAATTTCCGGAGGCATCCTGAGAATGTCAGGAGAGACATAATTCAACCTGACCTCATACAGGGAGAGCAAACGAGACAAGGAATGCACAGTGCGTCCATTCTTCAGGTCGCCCAGCATGGTGACCGTCAACCCATTTACTTCATCCTGCTCTTCGAAAATAGTGAACAAATCTAACAGGGCCTGTGTTGGATGTTCACCCACGCCATCCCCGCCGTTGATGATCGGTTTGCTGGCATACTTGGCAGCCAGCTCCGAAGCCCCCACTTCCGGGTGACGCAGCACGATCACATCTGAGTAACACTCCAGAGAACGGACGGTGTCAGGGAGGGACTCACCTTTGGCGACAGAGGAATACTTGACCTCATTGATGGGGATCACGCTTCCTCCCAACCTTTCCATCGCTGCCGTAAAGGAGGAAGCGGTCCGGGTGGAAGGCTCGTAAAATAAGTTGGCCAGTATTTTGCCCTTCAAAAGATCAAATGTGCCGATCCTTTCCACCATGACCCGCATTTCATGGGCGACCTCAAAGACATATTCCAGGTCTTCTTTTGTAAATTGCTTTACCGAGATGATGTCCTTCCCATACCAGGGAGCTGATTGCTGATCACCCAGCGGCAGATGGGGGCTGAACATACTATTCCTTTCCGACAAAATCATAGGTCACTCCTTTGGATAGTTAATCGATATACCAGGTTTCACTTTCAAGCTTGATATGTGATGGAAGGGGCAATGTTCCGGCCCCCGCCAGCTGTAGTTAAGATTTCACCGTTCCGGAACACCTCTTCCCCCCGCAGCACAACCCGCTCCACACACCCCAGCCCAGTCCACCCTTCAAAAGGTGTCCAGCCGGATTTGGAATACTGATCAGCGGCCTGGATTTCATATTTCCGTTTCAGGTCCACCTCAATCCATGTTTTCTGCTGTTCCGGGAGACCAAAAACAGACCGGGGATTCGTATACATCCGGGTAACGACATCCTCCATAGAAAGGCGGCCTTCATGGACAGCATTGAGAAAAAGCGGCAATGCCGTTTCTAAACCGGGGAATCCGGGAGGGGGATCTTCTCCCTCCTTTTCAGCCAGGGTGTGGGGAGCATGATCCGTGGCAAAGCAGTCAATGACCTCTAAATGATCCCAGAGGGCACGCTGGTCGTCTCGGGATGCTAACCTCGGTCGGACTTCAGATTTCCCACTTTTTCCCAAAGTGGGAATATCTTCTTCGGAAAGGAAAAGGTGGTGGGGGGTCACTTCACAAGTCACGGGCAACCCTTTTTCTTTGGCTGATTTAATAAGGCAGATCTCCTCTCTTGTTGACACATGGCAGATATGGACATGCCGATCGTACATGAAAGCTATATAAAGCAGTGCAGCCAGCGTTTTCCCCTCAGCATGGGCCACGATGGGGCGGGATCGCGGCCAAGATTCAAACAATTTTCTCCAATGCATCGTGTCTTCCAATAACAACGGACCATACGTAGCGTCAAGGTATAGTTTCAACCCAACGGACTGATCAGCTATCTGCGGAAGGAGATCGGCGTTCTCCATGCTCCCCCCCAAATATACGCCATAATCGCAGAGGGCTTTCTCATGACCAGCCGAAACAGCTTTGTGTAGAGAGGATTCATCAACCAACGGGGGCTGCGTATTGGGCATGGCCAGAACTGTAGTCACACCCCCCGCCAGAGCCGCCTTGGTACCGCTCAGGAAATCTTCTTTATGGGTTGCTCCGGGTTCCCGGAGATGGACATGGACATCGATCAAGCCTGGTAGTTTCATCCTTACTCCAAATTGACAAAAAAAAACTAGAGCGCCTGGGCTCTAGTTTGAAAGACATAAAAAAAATGGCCTCGGGAGCGGTGATGCTCCGGGCCTTTTCTGCCTCGTGGTGGTCGTTTCCTGTTATCCATACTAAATCTTAATTATGCACAGCTTGTGGGATTTGTCAAGAGATATCCTATCCAAAAATATACATTCCTCTGTGAACAGGTATTCGATTCCGTAATCTATCAAGTCTCCTAATCCTCAATAATCCACTTGGATAAGCGCTCCCTTAACCGGTCCTCCATCTCCCATATCTCCCTTTCCGCATCCTCCCTGGTTTCAGCTTTGGAGGTTATCCTGACCTCAACAGATCCTTTATGAGCAGCCAGACCCACGGTAGGATTTTGAGAGTGTTCCAGGTCCCCAATGATGTCATCCACTTTGGATTCACCAATGCCTTCCGTCATGATGCTTCTTGTCAGGATAATCTCCCGCAAGGAAAACCTGGAACTGAGCCAGGGCAGAACCTCCTTTTCTAACATCCGTTCCAGCTCCGGGGGGACACCCGGTAAACAAATCAACACTCCCTTCTCATCATCAACGATAAATCCCGGGGCCGTACCCCATTGGTTCTCTAAGGCAAGCGCTCCTTCCGGAATATAAGCCTGACGCTTGTTATTTTCCGTGACCTCTCTATGGTATTCCATTAACCGATTCTGGATAACCTCCCACAGCTCCTCATGGAACGTAAGTTTCCTTTCCAAAGCCGAGGCTGCCGCTCCCCGCGTGGGATCATCCACAGTCGGCCCCAATCCTCCCGTTGTGATCACAATATCAGCTCGGGAAAGACTCTCCCGTACCACCAGGGCGATTCGATTCGGATTATCTCCCACAGTTGAAGTACGATAAAGGTTGATACCCACACTGCGCAGCGATCGGGCGATCATTTGCGTGTTGGTATCGACGATCTCCCCCAGCAGTAATTCCGTACCTATGGTGATGATTTCAGCGTTGGGCATCCTTAAAAAACATCCTTTGCGAGATCCTTTT